>OJHI01000114.1_pt1 | contig 33906 bp, 27 predicted proteins | sample 1595181 | NCBI WGS metagenome assembly OJHI01 (sample SAMN05416830, study PRJEB24817) | seawater metagenome | isolation source: Sea water | place: Canada:Atlantic | collected 2013-07 | reverse complement strand
ACCGGCTCGCTGATCGCCTTCGCCAAGCTCAATGGCAACATGTCCGGCTCGCCGATCATGCTGCCGGCTCGCCACCTGCTGAACATCGCCTTCGCGGTCGGCATTATCGTTCTGATGGTCATCCTGATCCAGTCAAACGGCTCGGCCCAATGGGCCTTCTGGGGCGTCACGGTGCTTGCGCTGATCCTCGGCATCACGCTGATCATCCCGATTGGCGGCGCAGACATGCCGGTCGTCGTGTCGATGCTGAACTCGTATTCGGGGTGGGCCGCAGCGGCGCTCGGCTTCACGCTCGGCAATTTCGCCCTGATCATCACCGGCGCGCTGGTGGGTTCGTCCGGGGCGATCCTGTCCTACATCATGTGCAAAGGCATGAACCGCAGCTTCATCTCGGTCATCCTTGGCGGCTTTGGCGGCGATGATGCCGCGGCCGGTGGCGCAGGCGCCGATGCAGATCGTCCGTTCAAGCGCGGCTCAGCCGAGGACGCGGCCTTCATCATGAAGAACGCCTCCAAGGTCATCATCGTGCCCGGTTACGGCATGGCGGTGGCGCAGGCCCAGCACGCGCTGAAAGAGATGTGCGACAAGCTGAAGGAAGAAGGCGTCGAAGTGAAATACGCCATCCACCCCGTTGCAGGCCGGATGCCGGGCCACATGAACGTCCTGCTTGCCGAGGCTCAGGTGCCGTATGATGAAGTCTTCGAACTGGAAGACATCAACTCGGATTTCCGCAATTCCGAAGTCGCCTTCGTGATCGGTGCCAACGACGTCACCAACCCGGCCGCCAAGACCGACAAGACCAGCCCGATCTACGGCATGCCGGTCCTCGACGTCGAGAATGCCGGAACGGTCCTGTTCATCAAACGCTCGATGGGCTCTGGCTATGCCGGCATCCAGAACGAACTCTTCTTCCGCGACAACACGATGATGCTGCTGGCCGACGCGAAGAAGATGGTCGAGGATATTGTGAAGAACCTCTAGGCGCTTCGCAGGGACGCAAAGCGACGCGTTGCACCCTCGTCCAATACGCAAACCTGATCGGCCGCCTTCTTCTTGAGGGCGGCCGATTTGCTTGTCACGGTCTCCCCCTCCAGCGTCCAGTCCGGCGCAATCTCCTCCAGCGGCTCCAGCACGAACCGGCGCTCAATCATGCGCGGATGCGGGATCGCCAACGTCTCGGTGTCGAGCGCCACGCCCTGCATCAGCAGAACGTCCACATCCATCTCTCGCGGACCCCAGCGCAAGCGTTGCTGCCGACCGAGCTTTGCCTCGACCGACTTGCACGCATGCAGCAATTGCAACGGTCCGAGCGTTGTTTCCACGCGTACACAGAGGTTCAGGAAATCCGGCTGGTCCGCCACGCCCCAGGGCGCGCTACTGTAGAGATTGGAGACAGCAGCAAGCTCAATGCCCGGCATTGCGGCCAGCAGGTTCACCGCCTGTGCCAGCGCCGCCTCGCGGTTGCCCAGATTGGTGCCGAGGCCAAGCGCAGCCTCAGCCATTGCGGGTCCGCGTGATCGACACGCCGACATGGTCCACCAGGTGCCGGATCGGCGCTGACGGCTTGCGTACCGTGACGGTCACTTCCTCGACAATATCCCACTTCGCCAGAATGGCGTCAGCAATGCGTTCGGCGAAGGTCTCGATCAGATTGAACACGGTCTTCCCGGACAGGTCTTCGGCAAGGTCACAGACTTCCCCATAATGGACCGTCTCTTCCATCTGGTCGGTTGACGTTGCCGGCTGGCCGAGGCGGCAGTCGATGTCGATGAAGAATTTCTGGCCGAGGGATTTCTCCGCCTTGTGAACCCCATGGAAGCCGTGAAGGCAAAGGTTTGAAACAAAGATGCGGTCGGTCAAATGGCGCTCCCAATGGCTTGAAACATGTCGAGCGCCTCGCGGTGCGCGGCGACGTCATGGACGCGAAGAATGTTTGCGCCCCGGTAGACGCTGTCGAGCCCGGCGGCAAGCGTCCCGACGAGCCGCTCGTCCACAGGTTTGCCGGTCAGGCGGCCGATAAAGGATTTGCGGGAGACCCCGACCAGCACCGGACAATCCGTATCGACCAGCACATCAAGATGCGCGAGCACCCCGAAATTCTGGTTGTACGTCTTGGCAAAGCCGACGCCCGGATCGAGCAGGATGTGCGCACGGGGAATGCCGGCGCGGTCGGCCATGTCGAAGGCGCGCCCGAAAAACTCCGCCATGTCCTCGCGGAGATCTATGTCGCCATCCGTTTTGCCACGATTGTACGTAATGCAGACAAGGCTTTCGGTCTCCGCCACGGCGTCCGCCATGCCCTCATCGCGGGTCATGCCCCAGACATCATTCACAAGCACCGCGCCCGCCTCGGCAGCGCGCCGGGCGATCTCGGCCTTGTAGGTGTCGATGGAGAGCGGCAAGGCGTCCGGCTTGGCAAGGCGTACAAGCGGCTCATGCACGCGGGCCCATTCATCTTCGAGACTGACCAGATCGCCTCCGGGGCGCGTCGACTCGCCGCCGATGTCGAGAATGTCTGCGCCGTCCTCTTTCATCTGGGCAGCATGGCCGAGGGCCTGGGTCAGGGTGTCATGCACGCCGCCATCGGAAAAGGAATCGGGCGTCACATTCAGGATGCCCATGATGAGCGGCCGCCGGACGCCGAGACGTTCCAGCAAACGGTCCCGAACCGCATTCCGTGCAAGCCTGTCCATGGGCGTGTCCTCCCTGCGCCGCACAGGTAATGTCTCATTATGCCGGGAACAACGGTTCGCCTGTCACTATCCCGCATGATCCCCAGATTTTATTCAGGCTTTTCAAGGTACATATTGGCCGGAATCCGACCGGATCGCCATATGTCTACACTCATCCTGTCGGCACCCTGCGATGAACGTGCCGGCGACGGTCCGGAGCGCGAAGAGGATTGGCATCCCCATCTTGGCGTTCGCGGCGGATGGACGGAGCCTCGCGTGCACTCGGGGTCATTCCATACCATCCAATCCAAAAGAAAGGCCCCAGCGTCCGGAGCTCCGCTCCATCCGCCAGGACCTGATCGAAAACCGGATGGGCGATGCCCAGTCCGGCTTTTCCTGCTGCCTATTCTTTCGTTTCCACGCCCGGTTCGTTTTTCGAATAGGCGTCTTCCAGTTCCTGCGTGTCTGGCGCCTGTTTGAGGGCCCCTGCCTTGGTGTCGGCAGCGCCTGTATCGGCGTTCAGCGTCTCTGGGGCATTCGGATGGCGTCCGTCGCGTGGCATCAGAACCGGGTTCTTGCCTTCATCGAGCTGCTGGGCGCGCTCTGCAGCGGTGCCGGGTGCCTCCGGGCGGTCCTTCTGACCGTCATCGCGCAGGAAGCCATGCTCGCCGTCCTGCGGCTGGTCATCCGTACTTCTGTAGCCCGCCTGATTCGTGTCCTCACGGCCGGGGGTCTCGCCATCACCTCGCTGTTGGCTGAGGTCATTCTGGCGCTGGGTATCAAGATCTGATTCTTGCTTGTTCATGATGGTCTCCTTTCAGAAAACCAACGGGCGACAAGCGCGGGATGTTCCGAGGAGACGGGACAGTCAGGATTAAATCGGGGTAATTGGAAAAGGCGCTCGCTTGCGCGTCGCGCATTTCATTCCTGAAATCGATCCTCGATCGATTTCTGCCGTTTCACGTCATCGGAAGGAAATGGTGTGCCCTACAGGGTTCGAACCTGTGACCTACTGATTAAAAGTCAGTTGCTCTACCAGCTGAGCTAAGGGCACGCCGGAACGCGCGATTTAGGCGACCAGAACGGAGCGGTCAACCGCCTCTTGCATTGTATGGCTTGAAGTCGCCACAATTTTCGCATCACCCTCGCCGCATGAGACGTATATTACCCCTTTTCCTTACACTTGCAGCAGTTGGCGCATGCGCCAGCCAGCCTGCCCCCGTCACACAACAAACCGAGTCGGATGGCACGCTGACCGAAAATGTCGGGGACGCCGCTGGCAGCGCCTATACCCAGACCCGGAACGGCCTGTCGGATGCAGCCCTGTCCCCGCTGGAAGATTTCAATCTGCGCCGCGAGCCGATTCCGGAAATTCTCGAAGGGGTTCAGAGCCCCTATGACATGCCGGAGAAGATGAATTGCGACGAGGTCGAACGCCGCCTGGCAGAACTCGACGCAGTTCTCGGGCCGGACTGGGACACACCGGTACCGGATGAAAGGTTGCGGACCGAGAAGCTGGCAGATTCGGCTGCGGATGCGACCCTTGGCGCGATCGCCTCGGAGGCCCGCGGCCTGATTCCGTTCCGGGGAATCGTGCGCAAGGCGACCGGCGCGGAAAGCCATGAGAAGAAGTACAATCTGGCCTACAAGATCGGCGCCCAGCGGCGCGCCTATCTGAAGGGCATGGGTCTTGCCATGGATTGCCCCCTGCCCGCCCGTCCGGACTTCAAGGCCGAGCGCGACCCGACAGCGGTTACCTTCAAGGGCGATGCGCCGACCGTGCAGAATTCAGGTGCCTATGATTCCTACCAGCAGAAACAGCTGGAAAATCTTACGCCTGTTGGTCCTTCGGAGCCGACTTCGTCGACGCCCACGCCGTCTGCAGTCGATGACGAAGGGCTTCAAACCGTCCCTCCGCAATACTGAGGCGGATTTCCTGCATCAGGGCCTGAAAGAAGGCCGTGTTGTGCCAGCTGAGCAGCATGGGCCCCAGATACTCGCCTGCCTTGAAGAGGTGGTGATAATAGGCGCGTGAATAGTCCTGGCTGGCCGGGCAGTTCACCGCCTCGTCGAGCGGTGATGTGTCTTCCGCAAACCGCGCATTCTTGACGTTCACCGGCCCGTCCCAAGTCCAGGCCTGTCCGTGGCGGCCAGACCGCGTGGGCAGGACGCAATCGAACATGTCGATGCCGCGCGCGACGCTTTCCACCAGATCAATCGGCTTGCCGACGCCCATGACATAGCGCGGCAGATGATCCGGCAGGTGTGGCACGGTCATGTCGATGGTGGCGCACATCTGGTCGTGCCCCTCGCCGACAGCGAGCCCGCCGAGTGCGATGCCCCCAAACCCCTGGGAGATCACGCCCTTGGCGGATTTCTCCCGCAGGTCTGCGAAATTGGAACCTTGCACGATGCCGAACAGGGTCTGGCCGTCCCGGTCGCCAAAGGCGTCGAGGCTCCGTTGGCCCCAGTCAAGCGACAGGTCGAGGCTGCGCTCGGCCTCTTCGTGCGAACAGGGATAATCGGTGCATTCGTCCAGCTGCATGGAGATGTCGGCGCCCAGCAGGTCGGCCTGGATCTCGATGCTGCGCGCAGGCGTGAGCCGGTGCGTGGAGCCATCGATGTGGCTCTGGAAGGTGACGCCATCGGCATCCATCTTGCGGAGCTGCGCCAGCGACCAGACCTGAAAGCCGCCACTGTCGGTCAGCATCGGGCCATCCCAGTGCGCAAAGGCGTGCAGGCCGCCAAGCCGCTTCACGCGTTCCGCGCCGGGCCGCAGCATCAGGTGATAGGTATTGCCGAGGATGATATCCGCCCCGACCTCCTTCACCTGGTCCATATAGAGCGCCTTGACCGTGCCGGCCGTGCCCACGGGCATGAAGGCCGGCGTGCGGATGTCGCCGCGCGGTGTCTTGAGCGTGCCCGTGCGGGCCTTGCCCTCGGTCGCCTTGATGTCGAATGGAAATGTCGTCATGGGCCGAGGCCTATAAAGTCTATGCAAGCCCCTGCCTAGGTGTGGCTACAGCCGGTAGATGCGCCGCGCGGTTTCCGTGAACAGCGCGCGTTGCTCCACTTCGGAATATTTCGCGGCAATCTTTTTCAATCCATTCCACAGGACCGGATAGCTGATGGACCATCGATCCACCGGGAAATTGCTCTCGAACATGCAGCGGGCTGCGCCGAAACAGTCGATCATGTGATCGTAATAGCGCTGCTGGGCCAGCACGAACTCGTCAGAGGTCGGCGGCGTGTCGCGCTCATGCCAGCCCCAGCCATTGTCCGGCATGGCGAGGCCGCCCAGCTTGGCGACGACATTCGGGCAATGGGACAGGTCGGCCATGTCGTCCCGCCACTGCTCGAAAATCTCTTCGCGTTTCTCGGCATAAGGCCCGATGCCCAGCGGCGTGCCGAAATGGTCGAGCACCATCGTCGTGTTCGGCACCGCCTTTACCAGGTCGAGATAGTCGCGATTCTGGTGGTGATAGTGCCAGGTGTCATAGGAGAGGTTGTGCTCTCCGAGCAATTGCACGCCCCGGCGGAAATCTTCATCCGCATAGAGACGCTCGGGCGCGCGCCCCGGAATGCGCAAAGTGGCACCGCTGGTGTCGCGCGACCCGGCATGACGGATGCCGCGGAACAGGCCCTTGGCGGCGTCCATATGGGCGTCGAGGATTTCCTCCAGATGCGGGCTGCGCAAATCGGCATGGCCGACAATGCCCGCAATATAGGGCCCGCCCTTCGCTTTCATCTCTGCAGATGCGGCAGCCACGAACTCGGTCTCGCCGACGGGTTTCAAATGGTCCGACCCGTCTTCGCGATAGGCGGCCCCACATTCCATGAAGACGGTCTGCACGACATTATGCCCGCTGGTCAGGTCACTCAGGAATTCCGGGACATTGTAGTGCATGTCCGCCTGCGGCCAGAGATGATGGTGTGGATCGATGATCTCGCGGTCCGGATCGACAATCTCTTCCTGAACCTGCGCCAGCCAGTCGCTATTGTTGAATACCATCTGCGTGTCCTCCAGTTTTCGGAGGAGTGTGAGCCTGTGAAACGCGAAAGACCAGCCCTGAGGCCGGCCTTTTATCGGGATATCTTTCGAGAGATCAGAACTCGATTTCGGCGCCGACGAGTTCGGGCAGCTGCAGGACGATCAGCAGGTCTCGCATTTCCTGGCGAGCGGCGACATGGCTCATCGTGAAGGAGACGTTGGAGCCCTTCTCGGTGAGGTCCAGCAGGGTCAGGCCAGCCGGGAACAATTCGCGATAGATCACACGCTCGGAGAGGCCTGGCGCGAGGCGGAAGCCGATCCGCTTGGAAAGATTGGTCAGGGCTTCTCCGACGCGTTCCTTGTTGCGCGCCGCCAGCGGCGACATGCGGTTGCGCATCACGATCCAGTCGATCGGACGGCGCGACGTCTGCGCCTTCTTCTTGCGACAGGACCAGACCATTTCGGAGTAGAAGCTTGGGCGCAGCACTTCGAGCGTCTGAGGGTTCACATCCCCCAGCAGGTCGAAATCGACGAAGCTGTCATTCAAGGGCGTAATCAGCGTGTCGGCATTCACATGCGCGAGACGCGAGAGATAGGTGTCGCCCCCCGGACCATCGATGATGATGAAATCGCAGGCTTTCTTCAGGCGCGCCACGCTGCTGAGGAAGCGCTGCGTCTCTTCGGATTCGGCCTTGTCGAGATCGCGTTCGGTGGAAGCATCCACGCGAACGATTTCCGGCATTGGCAGCTTCGCGCCCGTGGACTGCATCCAGCGGAGACGGTTTTCCAGATAGCGTGTCAGGCTGCGCTGGCGAACGTCGAGGTCGATGACACCGACCTTCTTGCCCATCCGCATCAACGCGACCGACAAATGCATGGAGACCGTCGACTTGCCCGCTCCGCCCTTTTCATTGCCCACGACAATGACCCGGGCCTCGCGCTGCTGCGCTGACAGGTCCGGGCCGCTAACCGTTTCGAGCGGGGCGAATCCATCAGCGGGCATTATCGACAACTCCTTGCGGGACAATTTGGTTGGTTAGGCTCAGGCGACGTGAGACATCTCGGCGCTGGCAGGCTTGCCGCTGGAGATGACGTCCATGAAGAGGTCGGCATCTTCGACAGGCATGTCGCCATAATGCGCAGCCATCGGCTCGCCATCGAACAGCACGTCGTCCGACATGATCGGGCCGAAGGCGGCTTGCATCGGCAGCTCGGCGCTGACTGGTGCGTGGGCTGCAATGTCGGTGAGCAGGCCGCGAAGGCTGGAGAGCGTGTTGGAGACACGGCCCAGATCGCGCGTGTAAAGCGCCGCGGATTCCGTCACCGGGCTGCCGTCGCGATCAAACATCCATTCGTCAACTGCGTTCGGGTTCAAATATTCCCGGATCGGCTCGGGTATGGCCGTTTCAGCAAGCCTGGACTTGCCTGCTGCCAGTCGGAGACCGATAGAAAGTGCGAAGGTTTTAAGCGGAGCGAGAATGCGATGTGTCATAGGTTTGAAATTCCTCCGAATGGGTTAACAACGCGTTTACGAAATCCTCTGGCAGGATGTTTTAAACAATCCTCTTACAGGAAGTTTTCATAGTGAATTCCATGACAGGTAAGTTAACGGACGCGGTACGCTCGCGGGCCGAGTTGCAACAACAGATTCGGGCATGGCGCCAAGCCGGTGAAACTATTGGATTTGTTCCCACAATGGGGGCCCTGCATGGGGGGCATCTGTCGCTTGTGCAGAAGGTCCGCACCAAGGTGACAAAAACGGTCGCCAGCGTCTTCGTGAACCCCACACAATTCGCACCTGGCGAAGATTTCGACACATATCCGCGCGACGAATCGGCCGACCGGGCCAAACTCGATTCGGCGGGCTGCGATCTCGTCTACCTGCCCACGGTCGAGGAAATGTATCCCGAAGGCACCCGCACCAATGTGCGCGTCGAGCAGATGTCAGACCTGCTGGACGGGATCTACCGCCCGCACTTCTTCTATGGCGTCGCGACCGTGGTGGCGCGCCTCTTCCTGCACGTCCAGCCGGATGTCGCGGTGTTCGGGGAGAAGGATTACCAGCAGCTGCAGATCATTCGCCGTATGGTGAAGGATCTCGGCTTCCCGATCGAAATACTTGGCGGTGAGACGACCCGTGACGCGGACGGGCTCGCGCAGTCTTCGCGCAACCTCTACCTCTCGGCCGAACAGCGCCGCGCGGCGGGGGCGATGCAGGCCGCTTTGCACCGGGCCTCGGTCCGCCTGTCGCTCGGCGCCGCGCCGTCAGACGTGCTTGAGGAAGCCAGGCGCCTGATCATGGCATCCGGGTTCACGGAGATGAACTATGTCAGTCTCGTCGATTCCGATTCCCTGGAAGACCTGCCCGATGCGCCTCTGCCCTTTGGCACGGTTGCGCGGCTGCTCGGCGCGGCATGGCTCGGCAAGACGCGCCTGATCGACAATATCAGCGTGACGCGGTGAACTCTTTCAGGGCGGCCAGCACTGCCTGATTATCTTCGGCCGAGCCGACGGTGATCCGCAACCGTTCCGGCAGGCCATAGCCGCCGACTGCGCGGACCAGGATGTTGCGGGCCTTGAGGAAGTCGTTTGCCGCCGTAGCGCGCTCTGAGGAGCCGAACTCCGGCAGCACGAAGTTCGCGTCGCTGTGCGGGGTCGCAAGGCCCATCGCGTTCAGGGCCACGGTCATGCGGGCCCGCCAGTCGGTATTATGCTCCCGGCTTTTCGTCAGGAATTCGGTATCCTGAATGCTGGCCATGCCGGCAGCCACAGCCAGGCCATTCACATTGAAGGGTCCGCGAATACGCTGATAGGTCTCGGCGATCTCAGCGGGCATGTAGCCCCAGCCAAGACGCAGGGCGGCAAGCCCATGAATCTTGGAGAAGGTGCGCATCATCACCGTATTGGCTTTCCGGTCCACGAGATCCCGAATCTTCGCTTCGTACTCCGGACTGACATATTCGGCATAGGCGCCGTCGACCACGAACAGGACGTGCGGCGGCAGGCTGTCCTGCAGCTGCTCCAGCGCCTCGACGGGCAGCATCGTGCCGGTCGGATTGTTCGGATTGGCGAGGAACAGGATTTTCGTCTGCTCCGATACCGCGCCGAGGATGGCGTTCACACCAGCGGTCAGACCGGTTTCAGGTACGGTCACCGGCGTCGCCCCATGCGACAGGGCTGAGACGCGATACATGGAAAAGGCATGCTCGGTGAACAGGATTTCGTCGCCCGGCCCGGCATAGCTCTGGGTCAGCAAATGGATGATTTCGTCCGACCCGGCCGAGACCACCACACGGCTCGAATCGGCAATGCCGACCGCCTCGGCAATTGTTTCCCGCAATGCCCGGTATTCCGGATCAGGATAGACATGCACCTCGCCCGCCACGGCTTTCATCGCTTCGACCGCTTTGGGGCTTGGCCCGAACGGGTTCTCGTTGGAGGCCAGCATGATCGCGGAGCCGCTCGCGCCGGCGAGCTTGCCACCGGGCACATAGGGCTTTGTCTGGGTGATATGCGAGAGGGGGGTAATCTTGGTCATCGCCGCGCGACTTACACGAAAGCGACGGGCTGGGAAACTCGCGATTTGTGGGTCAGCCCTGCGGCGCGGCGGTCGATTCCCGCAGCATCAGCTTGTAATCGAGCAGCTTGTGCCGGGGCGCTTCGCCTCCGGGCGCGGACTCTTCCAGCAACATGCTGACCGCTTCGGCGGCAAGTTCCCGGCTCGGTTGGTAGATGGTCGTCAGGGACGGGCTGATCGTCGTAGCGAGTGGCGTGTCATCGAAGCCAACCACGGAGAGATCCTTGGGCACATTGATCTGGCCGCGATAGGCAGCGGCCAGCACGCCGGCGGCCATGTCGTCATTGCTGGCAAAAATGGCGGTGGGCCGGTCCTCCAGCGACAGCAGCGTTTCGGCACATGAAACGCCGGAATCAAACGCGAAATCGCCGCTCTGCACGAGGTCCGGGTCGAGGGGGATGCCCTCCTCTTCCAGGGCCTGCCGGTAGCCGGCGAAACGCCTGACCGCCTGCGCATGGAAATCGGCCCCCTTGATGAAGCCGATGCGCCGATGGCCGAGACCGATCAGGTATTCGGTCATTTCCCGCGCGGCGGCAGCGTCGTCGATGGCGACATCCTGACCATGATCCACGTCTTCGGCCGGCGCGATGCGAACGAAGGGGATGCCCCGGTTCTGGAGTTCGGAAATCAGCTTCTCATCATCAGACAGCGGCGGCGTCAGGATAGCGCCCGCCAGCTTGGTCTCGGCCCGCAGGGCCAGTAGCGAGGGATGATTGTCGCTGCAATCCTCGGTGATGAGGCTGTAGCCATAGGCCTGGCAGCGTTGCAGGGCGCCGAGTTGGACTTCGCCGATATAGTTGCGCGACGGGTTGGCGTAGAACAGGCAGATGATGTGGCTGTGACGGGCCCGCAGATTCCGCGCATTGTGATTGGTGCGATAGTTGAGCGTCTTGACCGCGTCGAGCACTTTTACACGGGTTTCTTCCCGTACATTGGTCTCGCCATTCAGCACCCGGCTGACGGTCTTGAAGGACACGCCTGCCTCGCGCGCCACGTCGATGATCGTGGCGGGCCGGACATGTCCGGAAGTCCTGTGCGTTTTCAGCCCGTCAGTCATCGCGGCTCCTCAATTGGAACCCTCAGGAGCAAGCCCATCGCGCAGCAGAAATCCACCGCCAGCAAGTTCGTCCGCTCATAGGGGTATAGCGGACAAACTTAGCTTCTTTTTCCTCACAGTGACAAGGCCTTGCCAGCGTTCAATACGCGCCGGCAAGGCCTGCCGCTGTCCGGTTTACTTCAGGCTGCGGTTCACCAGGTTTTCCAGCATTTCCTGGCGACCACTGATGTGGGACGGGTTCACGCCCGATTCGGCAGCCTTGTTGGCGATGGTTTCGAGGCTCGCGCCTTCCGACAGCATCATCTTGCCGAGGTCGGAATTCTCCCAGCCAGCATACCGCGCCGTCTTGAGCTTGGCGATCTCGCCCTTCTCAAGGATGTCGGCTGCCGACAGCAGCGCACGGGCCAGGGCGTCGACCCCGCCGACATGAGCGTAGAACAGGTCCTCGACCGTGCTCGACTGACGGCGCACCTTGGCGTCGAAGTTGAAGCCGCCGGTGTCGAGGCCGCCGGATGGCAGCAATTCGATCAGGGCCAGCGTGATGTCGCGGGTGTCGAGATTGAACTGGTCGGTATCCCAGCCATTCTGGTAGTTGCCGCAATTGATGTCGATCGAGCCCATGATGCCGAGCGACACTGCTGTGGCGATCTCGTGAGCGAAGCTGTGGCCTGCCAGCGTGGCGTGGTTCGGCTCGATGTTGACCTGGACTTCGTCTTCAAGGCCGAAGCGCTTCAGGAAGCCGTAGACGGTCGCGGAGTCGAAATCATACTGGTGATACATCGGCTCGTGCGGCTTCGGCTCGATCAGGATTTTTCCTTCGAAGCCGATCTTGTGCTTGTGGTCGACGACCATTGCGAGGAAGCGGCCAAAATTGCCGAGCTCGCGGTCGAGATCCGTGTTCAGCAGCGTGTCATAGCCTTCACGGCCGCCCCAGAGCACATAATTTTCGCCGCCAAGCGCCTGCGTCACTTCCATACAGTCGCGGATCTGGCGGACGGCCACCGCGGCGACTTCCGGGTTCGGATTGGTCAGGCCGCCAGCGCCGAAGCGCGGATTGCTGAACAAATTGGCCGTGCCCCAGAGCAGCTTGATGCCGGTCGCTTCCTGATAGGCTGCGAGACGGTCGGCCTGTCGCTTCAGATTGTTCGACAGGTCGTCCGGTGTCGGAGAATCCTCGGTCACGTCCACATCGTGGAAGCAATAGTAAGGCAGGCCGAGCTTGCTGAAGAATTCGAACGCTGCGGCCATCTTCGCATCGGCTGCGGCGCGGTCATTTGCGGCGCCATGCCAGGGGCGGTTGAACGTGCCGCCACCGAAGACGTCAAAACCGTCCCAGCAGAAGGTATGCCAATAGCAGACGGCCATGCGCAGATGGTCTTCCATCCGCTTGCCCATGACCATCTGGTCCTTGTTGTAGTAACGATAAGCCAGCGGATTATCGCTGTCTGGTCCCTCAAACTTGATCGGGTCAATGTTCTTGAAGACGGGATCGCCGCCTACCTTGATCTGTCCGTCAGCCATGTCTCTATTTCTCCTCAGAACGCATCTTTCAGCATACGGTACAATGTACCAAATTTCTCATATTTGGGGGCCAGCCGGTCGCTGTCGCTTTCCTTCGGCTCAACAATCTGAAGCACTTCCGGTGCCTCGAACATTTCATCGACCGAGCCGCCCATCACGGCGTAGCGGGCCAGCCGCGCGGCGCCATAGGCCGGACCTGTGGCCGCGCCATCGCGGTAGACCATCGGGCGGTCCAGAACGGCGGCCAGGATACGGCCCCAATAGGTCGACTGGGCCCCGCCGCCGATGACGGAAATCGAATGCACATCCACGCCGGACTCCACGAGCGCGCGGAAGCCATCCGCCATGCCGAAGGCCACACCTTCGAGCACAGCCTGGCCGATCTGCGCCGGGCCGGAATCATGGGTCAGACCGAACAGGACACCCGACGCATGGGGATTATTGTGAGGCGTGCGTTCGCCAGACAGATAGGGGAGGAAGAGTTCAGGCCCGCTAAGGCCTGCCTCTGCCTGTGCGAGCCGCACGAGCTCACCTGCGTCGGATGTCCCGGTCAGTTTGACGGCCCAGTCGAGGCAGCTGGCTGCGCTCAACATGACCGACATAAGGTGCCACCGGTCCGGCAAGGCATGACAGAAGGCATGCGCCGCAGAATCCGGATTGGAGCGGAACGTATTGCCCGCCACGAAAATCACGCCGGACGTGCCAAGCGACAGGAGCGCTTCGCCCTCATCAATCACACCAACCCCGGCTGCGCCCGCTGCATTGTCGCCGCCGCCGGCCACGACCGGCACGCGGTCCATGCCCCAGGCTTCGGCCGCTTCCTGGCGCAGCACGCCGGTCACTTCATGACCCTCATAGAGCTTCGGCATGTGATCGACGGTCAGGCCGCAGGCCGCGAGCAATTCTTCCGACCAGCTCCGCGCGGCGACGTCCATCCAGAGTGTGCCGGACGAATCCGACATGTCGGACGCCAGGTCGCCGGTCATGCGCAGGCGCACATAATCCTTTGGCAGGAGCACTTTGTGCACCTTGTCGAATGCCTCCGGCTCGTGCCGGCGCACCCATTCAAGCTTGGGCGCGGTAAAGCCGGGCATGACGAGATTGCCGCCCTTGGACACGAAAGCGGGTGTGCTCTCTTGCAGGTCGCGGCATTCTTCGAAGCTGCGCCCATCATTCCAGAGAATGGCAGGACGGATCGAGGCGAGCGACTTGTCGAGCAGGGTCGCGCCATGCATCTGGCCGGACAGGCCGACAGCCTTCACCTGATGCCGACGATTCACGTCCAGTTTGGCGACGGCCATGTTCGTGGCGGTCCACCAATCGGACGGATTTTGTTCGGACCAGAGGGGTTTGGGACGCGAGATCGGGAGTTCCGCCTGGCTGACTTCAACCTGGCGGCCTGCCTCATCAATCAGCGCTGCCTTTACGCTGGATGTGCCTATGTCGATCCCTAGAAACACGTTCCGAATGTCCTCCCTGGCAGCCCGTCTGAGTGCGGCTGTCCACTAAATGATACCGCTATCATTTCACCTTTGCCATCGCAAGAGCGGAATATCAACTTGGCGAAACGCGGCAGATCCGCCCCTGCCGCAACGTCAAGGCCCGGCGAAAGGAGTGATCCAGCTTTTCATGTTAGCGTTAGCATGCTTTGTAGCCAACACTTGCGGATAAGGGAGATCGGGGTTTGGCCGATTCAACTGCGCTGTCGCGCCTCATACTCGAAACCAAGGCCATGAAGCTGACCTTGCTGCCCGACCTCGGCGGCAGTGTGGGCGGTTTGACCTACAAGACCCGGGATATTCTCCGCCCTTTGCCGCGCACTGCAGATGAAAGCCCGCTGCAGACTGGGGGCTTCCCCCTATTCCCGTTCTCAGGCCGGATTTCCGAAGGCCGCTTTGCCTGGAATGGCCACGCTGTGTCCCTCGCGCCGAACTTCCTGCCGGAACCGCACGCCATTCATGGCCAGGCCTGGCATGCGGCCTGGCAGGTGGCAGAGCATGGCAGCGATCATGCGCGGCTGGTGTTTGACTACAGGCCCGGCGACTGGCCGTGGGTCTATCGCGCGGAACAGGATTTCACCCTGCGGGACGACGGACTGGACCTGATGCTTCGCCTGACCAATCAGGGCGAAGCCCCCATGCCCGCCGGGCTTGGGTGGCACCCCTATTTCCCCCGCATGGATGCGCGCGTGAAAGTGCCCGTCGACCGGGTCTGGATGTCGGATGAGGGCATGATCCCCGACAGGCTGGACGTACCGGCCGGCGGCGCGGATGTGTCGGACTGGCGCATCGTCGATGAACTCGACCTGGACAATGCCTTCACCGTGTCAGACCGGATCAGCTGCATCGAATGGCCCAGCCGGAATCTGCGCGTTGAAATGGTCTCGGACGCCGTGCTCGGCCACATGGTGATCTACACGCCAAAAGGACAGGATTTTTTCTGCGTCGAACCCGTCAGCCACGCGCCCGACGCGGTAAACAGCCAGCACCCGGCCGACCTGACAGGGCTGCACAGCCTTGCGCCCGGTGAAACGCTGTCGGCCCGGATCAGCCTGACCCTTCGCGAGACCTGAGGCCTCTGGCTTCAGACCTTGATGACGGAATCGCGTTCGATGATCGCGACGTCCAATACGGGGTTCAGATCGCCCGCTTCGCCCTCTTCCTGTGTGATGAAGGATGCCAGCAAATCAACTGACTGGTAGCCCATTTCAGCGATCGGCTGGCGGACCGTGGTCAGCTGCGGCCAGATCGCGCTGGCGATGGGCGTGTCATCATACCCGACCACGGAAATGTCTTCCGGCACGCGCTTTCCATGACGGAAAGCCGACGCGATGACGCCCGCGGCCATGTCATCATTGCTGGCAAAGATGGCCGTCGGCAGGTCTGCGAGATCCAGCATCTTGTCAGCCGCTTCCATGCCGCTCCGATAGGTGAACCGGCCGCGCCGGACAAGATTCGGGTCAATGTCGAGGCCATGTTCCTTCATCGCCAGCTGGAATCCGCTATAGCGGCGATGCGAAGATATCTGGTCTTCGGCGCCGATCACGAAGCCGATCCGGGTATGGCCATGAGCGATCAGGTATTCCGTCATGCGCTTGGCGGCGGCTTCATCGTCGATGGCGAGGCTTGTGCCGGATTCCGGCTGGGTGCGCGGCGCGATCAGCACGCAGGGGATGCCCGCCTCCTCCAGCTTGGAAAGCAGGAGGTCGTCTTCGCTGAGCGGCGGCACGACGAGAATGCCGTCCAGGCCAGCGCCGCTGACGCGGCCGACAAGCTCGTCCACATCGGAAGGGTCCTGATAGGAGGAGAAGTCTTCGAGCACCAGATGGTGCCCTGCTTCCCGGCAGCGGTTCATCGCGCCGATCAGCAATTCGCTGAGATAGGAGTTGCTGGGATTGTTGAAGATCATGCCGATGAACAGCGAACTGCCGCCGGCAAGGCTGCGAGCCAGCAGGTTCGGGCGATACTTCAACTCCCGGATGGCGTCCTCGACACGGGCCCGGGTGGTTTCGCGCACCACGTCCCGGCGGTTCAGAACGCGCGAAACCGTCATTTGAGACACGCCGGCAAGTTCGGCAACTTCCTTGATCGTCGCGTGTTGGCGCCGTCCAGTTTTTGTAATTTTTTCGGCCATACTTGTGTTTCTTATCCCGTCAGCAGGGGTCCCATCCTGCTATTCCTTCTATGTCTTGCGTCGTCTGAACGTCCGGACATCAAACCGTTTCTGCAAGTTTTTCAAGACGATTCAGCCAGATGGGGTAATGTGGCGCAGGTCAGGGCGCACACAGGCGCGGACCTGAGCGCATCTGCCCCTCAGGCGCGCATCTTCTTGCAGCAATATCTGGTTTCATGGGGCGCCGGGCGTGACCCCCACCATTTTCCGACCGCTCCACCCCTTGTCCAAACCGAGGCGAAGGTATCGCGTCTGGTCACTCTGGTCATGGTCTCCTCCCTGTCGAATGCGGCTCTTGGCGGCCTTGGTATTCCATTTTGGTAACGCTACCATACCGCGAATAGAAACCGGGTCCATACCGGACAGGCGACAGAGGGAGTGGAGTGATGAAAACGCGAATACGAAATTGGAGATCTGCTGCCGGTATCGGCGCGCTCGTTCTGGCCGTGGCCTGCGGGACTGCTGACGCCCCGGTCTCCCCGCCACCCGCAAGCGCGGAAGCGCGTTTCGCTTACCTGACCTATAGCGGCAGCGACCCGATTTTTGACCTGCCTCTCTCCGGCGGTCAGGCGCGCAACCCGATCCTGGCGGGCTATTATCCTGACCCCAGCATCGTGAAAGTGGATGAGGATTATTACCTCGTGAACTCCTCCTTCACCCACTATCCCGGCATTCCGGTGTTCCATAGCCGCGACCTGAGCAATTGGACCCAGATCGGCAATGTCATCGACCGGCCGGACATGCTGGACTTTTCCGGGCTGACCGTGTCGCGCGGCGTCTTTGCCCCGACCATCGAGTTCCATGACGGGCTGTTCTACGTCATCAACACCTGTGTCGATTGCGGCGGCAATTTCATCGTGACCGCAACCGACCCGGCCGGGCCGTGGTCCGATCCGGTCTGGCTGCCGCATGTCGGCGGGATCGATCCGTCTCTCTTCTTCGACGAGGATGGCAAGCTCTACATCCTGAACAATGATGCCCCGGAGGGCGAGCCACTCTATCAGGGCCACCGCGCCGTCTGGATTCGAGAGGTCGATCCGGAAAGTTTCGCGCAAGTCTCCGAACCGGTCGTTGCCGTGAATGGCGGCGTGGATTTGCCGAAGAAGCCCGTCTGGATCGAAGGCCCGCACCTCTACAAGGTCGATGGAAAATATTTGCTGAGCGCAGCCGAAGGGGGCACCGGCCCGCAGCATTCGCAGGTCATCCTGACGGCCGAGTCGCCGCTCGGTCCATTTACGCCGCATCCGGATAACCCGGTCCTGACCCAGCGCGACCTTCCCGAAGACCGGCCGGAGCCGATCACGTCGGTCGGGCATGCCGATTTCACGCAGGACAGCGACGGCAATTGGTGGGCTGTCTTCCTCGGGACACGGCCCTATCAAGGCAATGAGTACAATACCGGCCGGGAAACCTTCCTGATGCCGGTGACATGGGAGAATGGCATTCCGCGCATTACGGCGCCCGGTGATGTGATCCCGCATGTCATTGACCGGCCTGCCCTTCCCGCCCAACCCGGCGCGCCGTTGCCCCTGACCGGAAACTTCACCTACACGGACGCTTTCGATGAGGAGGCATTGCCGCTTCACTGGCTCACCGTGCGCATACCTTCGGAAGACGGCTACCGGCTGGAGAACGGTGAGTTGGTGCTTGAGAAACGCGCCGAGGGAATTGGCGATCCGGGGCATCCCTCCTTCCTCGGTCGACGCCAGCAGCATATGAATGCCGAGGCCTATACGGAAGTCCTCTTCGTGCCGGGCGATTCCGATGATGAAGCAGGCATTGCCGCCTTCCAGAATGATGCAGCCTATTACACGCTCGGCCTCTCCCTCGATGAGGACGGCGCGCCGGTCGTGAGGCTGCGCAAACGCGCAAGCGTGGACACAGATCCAGACGGTGAGATTATCACCGAAGTCCCTGCCCTTGCCGCACCGGGAGAGCCACTGAAGCTGAAGATCGCCGCTCATGGTCCAGAGATCGACTTCTACCAAGCCTCTCCTGAAGGCGTGTGGCAGCCTGTAGCGCTCGGCGAGGATGGCACGATCCTCAGCACCGAAAAGGCCGGCGGCTTTGTCGGCACGCTTCTGGGGGTCTACGCTCAGTCGGACCCGGACTGATCCCCACACAAATGAAAATGGCGGCCTCCGATCGAGGCCGCCATTATCGTATTTGACATGAAGCAGGCTACCCTAGTCAGGGCAATCGGCCGCGCCCGCTGACGGTTCAAACCGGATGTCCGCCATCGCGACGGTGCCGGCTTCTTCCGTCCCGATCACTGCCGGAATTTGAACATGGGTCAGATCGGTCAGACCGAGACACGCGGCGGGTGTCCGGTACTCGGCCCATTCCGCGCCTGTGACCGTGACCGCTTCAACTGCCTCGCAATTTCCATTCTGGTCACAGGAACCACTGAGGGTAACGGCATGTTCGCCGCCCTCCGGCACCTTGGCCGCAAAGACGATGTCGAGCGCAGCTTCTCCGTCCGCATTCAAATTGACCGGATTGGTGAACGATCCGAAGTAGAGCGCACCGGCAGGCTCAGACCAGGTCAGCACCAAGCCGTCTTCCTGGATGTCATAATCCGTACGGCTGATCGAAAGGCCGGCCAGTTCGGTGAGGCCGGGCTGAAGCGTCGTATAGGCGCCTTCGAAGGCGAGAAGCGTGGCCCAGCGGTCGCCGGGTCGGCCGCGTTTGAACAGGGTGCGCGGGTCAGCATTCCCCATCAACTCTTCTGACAAGCCCGGATCTTCACTCAACTCGCCAAGCTCTGAGGCCGCGGAGGCATAGCTGAGGCCATATCCGTATTCGAACAGCGGCTCGTAAGGCGCATCTTCCGGATTGAGACGTCCGGGCTGGGCCGTTGCCGGCCAGGAAAAGGACAGGCGACCGGTGAAATCATAGTCCGGCTCCGTCTGGAACAGGACATCGGCCACGCCACCACCCTCGGAGCCCGGAAGCCAGGCCGCCACGAAGGCATCGGAATCATTCATCTCCGGGTTTACCCAGAGCGGACGACCGGACAGGAAGACCGATACGACCGGGATGCCCTTTTCCTTGAAGGCTTCAAGCTTCGTGGTGTCGAAGCCGTTCGGGACGAAATCGATCGTCCGCACATCGCCAATGCCTTCTGCATACGGGTTTTCGCCGTACACTGCGATCACGACATCGGCGTCGACATCGGATTCGCCTGTCGGATCGAAGACCAGCGTACCGCCCCCCGGCAGCAAGGCATCCTCGATGCCTTCCAGGATGGATTCGCCATTCTGGAAGTGGTCATTCTCATAGCCGCCCCCCTGCCAGGACAGGGTCCAGCCACCAGCCGCCTTGGTGATGCTGTCGGCGCCGTCACCGATTACGAGCACGGTCTGCTCCGTGCTGAGCGGCAGGAGGTTGTCATTGTTCTTGAGCAGAACAAGAGATTCCCGTACGGCCCGGCGGGCCACTTCGCGGGCCGCTGGCGTTGCCAGCAGGCTTTCATCATTCGCGCCGGGACGCTCGCTCGGTGCTGGCTTGTCGAAAATGCCATAGGCGAGCTTCACACGCAGGATGCGGCGCACGGCATCGTCAAGGCGCTCCATCGGAATGTTGCCATCCTTCACATGCTGGAGTGTGCTCTCATAGAGGCCCTTCCAGCTGTCCGGTGCCATATACATGTCGAGACCGGCATTCAGCGATTGCGGGCAATCCGTGTTCGTACAGCCGGGCACCTGTCCGTGGCCATTCCAGTCACCGACGACAAAGCCTGTGAAGCCGAGACGGTCTTTCAGCACTTCAGTCAGCATGGCGTGACTGCCATGCATCTTGACGCCCTGCCAGCTTGAGAAGGACGACATGACGGTCTGCACACCGGCTTCGAGCGCGGTGAAATAGCCCTGGGCATGAATATCGATCAGTTCCTGTTCGGTCGCCTGGGTCTCGCCCTGGTCGATGCCGTCCAGCGTGCCGCCATCGCCGACATAATGCTTGGCGCTGGAGATGACGTGACCGTCACCGAGGAAGCTTTCGTCTGCCGGGCGGCCCTGCAGTCCGTAGACGATCCGTTCGGCATAGGCGCGGACAATCTCCGGGCGTTCGGAATAGCCTTCATAGGTCCGGCCCCAGCGATCATCGCGCGGCGTAGCGATAGTGGGGGCGAACGTCCAGTCATGCCCCGACACGATGAGTTCTTCGGCCGTGATCCGGGCGATCTCCTCGATCAGGTCCGGATCATTGGCGGCGCCAAGGCCGATATTGTGGGGGAAAATCGTGGCGCCCGTCAGGTTTGCATGACCGTGAACGGCATCAATGCCCCAGATGACGGGAATGGCGATCTCAACGCCTTCCGGATCGACCGAGGCCTGCCAGTAGGCATCCGCATCCGCGAGCCAGGCGTGCATGGGCGCGAAGGGCTCATCGCCCGGCGCGGAGCTGCCGCCGCTCAATACGGAGCCAAGCCGATATTTCTTCACGTCTTCTGGTGTGAGGCTGTCGCTGTCGCCCTGGATGACCTGGCCGACCTTCTGCTCCAGCGTCATCTTGGCCATGATCTCGTCGATCCGCGCCTCGATTACCGGATCCAGGTCCGGCACAGTGATCTCAGGCCAGAGGTCTGGCGTGACGGCCAGATCCTGTTCGGTCATCAGGGCCGTCTGCTCCGGCTCTGCTGTCTGGGCCGTCTCTACGGCGTCAGACTTGACAGGCATGTGGCTGCACCCGGCGACCAGCGCCACGCAAGCCACGCCGCCCAGCAGCGAAATGATTGACGATTTCCGGACAGCCTTGGCCATCGCTACCTCCCTTATGTTTTTTTCTAAAAAAAATGCCCCCGCCGACGGATCGGCGAGGGCTGAAAGTTCGAAGGGCCTAGCCCTGCATTTCCTCGAGTTCCAATCCCTTGGTCTCCTTGACCGCCTTGAAGACGAAGAAGACCGAGATGAGTGCGCAGACCGCGTAAAAGCCATAGGCTCCGGCGAGGCCGATACCGGCAGTTGCGAGCATGATCGGGAAAGTCATCGTGATCGCAAAATTGGCGATCCATTGGGCGAAGCCCGAAATGGCGAGACCTGCGCCGCGCACCTGGTTGGGGAACATCTCTCCCAGCGCGACCCACATGACGGGGCCCCAGGAGGCGTTGAAGAACACGACATAGGCGTTGGCCGCCAACAGCGCGATCAGGCCATAGCTGCCCGGAAGGCTGACAGCCCCCTCGATCGTGACAGCTTTCGAGAAGCAGAACGCCACGATGGCCAGGGTCACAGTCATGCCGACCGACCCGATCCAGAGCAGTGGCTTGCGGCCGATCCGGTCGATCAGCAGCAAGGCGATGATCACGGCAATGATCGAGACCGCACCGGAAATGATGTTGATCAGGAGCGCGTCGCTCTCGGAGAAGCCAACCGCCTGCCACAGCACGGCGCCATAGTAGAAGACAACATTGATGCCGACGAGTTGCTGGAACACGGCGAGCCCGATGCCGACCCAGACGATGGGCTTGAACCCGAACTGGCCGAGAGCATCCTTGAGCGACGGCTTGTGGTCATTGGCGAGCGATTGCTCGATCTCGTCGACCTTGCGATGAGCCGCCTTTACGCCGGAGAGGCGGGACAGCACCGAACGGGCCTTTTCCGTCGAGCCTTGGGCCACGAGGTAACGCGGGCTTTCCGGAATGAACAGGAGCGCAACAAGGAAGAACGTGGCAGGCAGGAGTTCCATCCAGAACATCCAGCGCCAGGCTTCAAAGCCGAGCAGCCATTCATTCATTGCCGATCCGCCCGTGGCCTGAGCGATGAGATAGTTCGACACGAAGGCCAGGAAGAGGCCGCTGATGATCGCAACCTGCTGGATCGAGGAGAGACGACCGCGATACTTCGCAGGCGCAACCTCGGAGATATAGGCGGGCGACATGACACTGGCCGCGCCGACAGCGAGACCGCCAATGACGCGATAGACGACGAATTCCGCCGACGACCCGGCAACGCCCGAGCCCCATGCGGAAACGATGAAGCAGGCGGCGGCGGCAATCATCATCGTGCGGCGGCCAAATGCATCGGACAGGGTGCCCGCCAGCGCCGCGCCCATGGCGCAGCCCAGCAGCATGGAGGCGACGTTGAAGCCCGTCCCGACATCCTGCGAATTGAAGGCGACCCGCAAGCCGTCAACGGTTCCGTTGATGACGCCCGAGTCGAATCCAAAAAGAAATCCGCCGATCGTGGCCACGGCGGTGATGAGGAGGACCTGGCCGAAACTGCCCTGTCCTGTATCCATGTTTACAGTCGTTGATGCGTCGCTCATACCGCGCGCCCTCCCATGTTTCGCGGCAGGCAACCCCCTGCCCGCTTTTTCTGCTTATACCGAAGCTATGCCTCGAATGTTATCGCACAACAAGGAGCCTAACAAAATCAAGTTGTCAACGTTGACACATGATAGGGATTTTCCAGTTCTCGCGAGTCGGCGCGACGACAATGCGCAGGATGCGCATCATCGCAAGCCGAGGTCCAGAAGGAATTGGGGAATGGCGAGCCGACTATTTGGCGGTTGCGCAGCTCTGATTGTAGGAGGTGATATCCTGATTGAATTGACGTGCCAGCGCCTGAAGCGCGTGATCGGTGCCCATCAATTCTTTCTTGGCGGCCTGGTAGGCGGCCTTGGTTTCATCCGCCTTCGCGGCGTGCGCGGCAGAGACCAAACGGTGGATTTCAGCATCTTCCCAGGCCTCGCCTTTCAGCTCGACTCTCGCCGACATCTCATCGCGTTTCGTCTGAAGCGTTTCAATTTCTGCCTTTTTGGGCGCCATGGTCGCAGCCATCGCATTGCAGCGCTTCACATCCGCCGCCGTCATCGCCTCTGCAACAGCTGTCTGCGCGGCAAGAACAAGCAGGAAACTGGTGGCAATGGATTTGATCATAAAACGGGGCCTCTCTCTAAGCTCACGTTTTTTATGGCGGAAAGTCACTGAAGCAAAGCTGAACACGGTTGCCCCGGAAGGGCCGTATTTCAGACCCCTCAATCGCGCTCCAGACCCTCCTGACTCCGGCCAATGACCACCGCATCCAGGATCCGGAAGATCGCGGCGAAATCGTTCAAAAGCTCCCGCACCCGGTCGACGCTGTCGAGCGGCTTGAACATGCTGCCCGGTTCGAACAAATTGCCGCCCTCCAGCGTGATGAACATCTCGCCACCGTCAAAGCAGGTCTTCAGGCGCCCGCCATGAAAGGCCTTTTCCAGATCGACAAGGTTCTGCATCAGATCCGGCGTCAGCAAATATCGGCTCTCGACCTGGTCCGTGGTGTAGACCTCGAAAATCTTCTCGAAGACCGGGTCTTCCAGCATGGCGCGCGACATGCCCTTGGCGCCGCCGAACCGATTGAAGAAACCGGCATCCCGGGTGATCAGTGTGCGCCCATAGAAGCGTTTGGGAAATTCGAAGCGCAGGCATTGTCCCTGAAAGACGGTGACCCAGCGCGTCTGGGTCCGCCCCTTGGAGTCGCTCGACGTCCGGCGCTCTTCGAGATGCGCCTCGAACAATTCGAATTCCACGCCATTGCGCTTGCCGGTCAGCCGGTCTTCGTAATTGGCCCGGTCCCAGCTCGGCACCAGGCCGACATCATGATGCTTGTAGATCGACTCGACAGACCCCGGCTCGGCCGTGAAATTCAGCCCGAGTTGGCGCACCACGGGCAGGACGATCAAATCCTTGGCTTCCTTGCTGAACCGGCGCACATCGCGCCCGCCCCAGAACATGTAACCCAGCCCGACAATCACGGCGATGATCGCCGCAAACGGATGACGAATGAGGAACGCGCCGGCCAACCCGCCCAGGACGGCAACCGCTATGCCGACATAGCGCGCCTGCCGTGCTTTTGCGACCGCGGCCTGGCGCTCGGCCTCGCGGGTCAGCAAGGCCGGGCGGATCTCATCCTGGAAGAGACGCGGGAAATCCCTGAATTCATCGGGAAAGTCCCCCAGCGCCTTCCGGATATCCGGGTCAACAGGCTGCTGCGCCGGGGCTGGATCGGTCGGGGACATGTCCTGAGTCATCTGGGGCGGCCTCACAAAAACAGACCGCCCCAGTTAAGCTTGGATTCCGTGACAGGTAAAACCTGTATCAGATATCCGCGTAGACGTGCCGCTCGCCCGCAAAGCCCGGATGGGTCGTCGCGCCCTTGTGGGCCGGGCCAACGAGCGCGGCATATTTCTGCAATGCGCCGGAACCATAGGCTGTGATGCGTGGCTTCCACTGCCGTTTGCGGTCTTCCAGTTCGGCGGGCGTCAGGCGGACATCAATCGTGCCTTTCTCGGCGTCGATGGTGATGATGTCGCCATCCTTCAGCAGGCCGATGGGCCCGCCTTCCTGCGCTTCCGGTCCGACATGGCCGATGCAGAAGCCGCGCGTTGCGCCGGAGAAGCGGCCATCGGTAATCAGGGCCACCTTGTCGCCCATGCCCTGACCGTAAATGGCGGCGGTGGTCGACAGCATTTCCCGCATACCGGGGCCACCCTTGGGGCCTTCATAGCGGATGACGAGAACTTCGCCTTCCTTGTAGTCGCGGTTGGACACGGCTTCGAAACAGGCTTCCTCGCCGTCAAAGACGCGCGCCGGACCGGAGAATTGCAGCGTGTGCAGTCCGGCCACTTTCACGATGGCGCCATCCGGGGCGAGCGAACCCCACAGGCCAACGACACCGCCGGTCGGCGAGATCGGATCGGTTGCCGGAAGGATGACCTTCTGGTTCGGGTCCCACTCGATATCTTCGAGATATTCCGCCCATGTCTGGCCGGTGACCGTCAGGCAGTCGCCATTGATCAGGCCAGATTCGTGCAGCGTCTTCATCAGCATGGGTACGCCGCCCGCTTCGCCGAAATCCTTGGCCACATAGTCGCCGCCCGGCTTGAGGTTCGCGATGTATGGCGTCTTCTGGAAGATCTTTGCGACGTCTTCGAGATCGAACTGTACGCCGCACTCATGCGCCATGGCTGGCAGGTGAAGCGCCGCATTGGTCGAGCCGCCGGTCGCGGCGACAACGATGGCCGCATTCTCGAAGGCTTCACGGGTGCAGATATCGCGCGGGCGCAGATTCTTCTCGACCAGCTGCATCACCACTTCACCACTGGCCACAGCATAGCCATCCCGGTCAGTGTAAGGTGCCGGCAGCGCCGAGGAAAGCGGCAGGGCGAGGCCGATCGCTTCCGACACACAGGCCATCGTGTTCGCGGTGAACTGGCCGCCACACGCGCCGTCGCCCGGACAGGCGACCTTTTCCAGCGCGTGGAGTTTCTCGTCGGTCATGGAATTCGATCCGGCGGCATGCGCGCCCACCGCTTCGAACACGTCGAGCACGGTCACATCACGGCCTTCATAGGAGCCGGGCAGGATCGAGCCGCCATAGAGGAAGACACTCGGCACGTTGAGGCGCAGCATGGCCATCATCATGCCTGGCAGGGATTTGTCACAGCCGGCAATGCCGACCAGCGCATCATAGGAATGACCGCGCATGGACAGTTCGACCGAGTCCGCAATCGTGTCACGGCTGACCAGCGAGGACCGCATGCCCTCATGGCCCATTGCGATGCCATCCGTGACGGTGATGGTGCAGAATTCGCGCGGGGTGCCGTCGCCCTTCTTGACGCCTTCGGAGGCGGCATGCGCCTGACGCATCAGGGCCGTATTGCAGGGAGCCGCCTCATTCCAGCAGGAGGCAACACCGACCAAGGGCTTCTGGATGTCTTTGGTCGAGAGGCCCATGGCGTACAGATAGCTGCGATGCGGCGCGCGCTCCGGCCCTTCGGTAACGTGGCGGGAGGGAAGTTTCGATTTGTCCCAGGTCTTGCTCATGACGGTCCTATCCTGTGTGTTCTGCATTGCCCCTAGCGCGCAATCCTGTTGCGGAAAAGGGGCTATTCGTCGCCATAGATGGCAGTTCTTGCCCCTGAAGCATCGACGACGCCCCGGTACATGCCTTCCGAGTTGAATACGAAGGCGTATCCGCCATCCCCATTCATCACGATGACGCCGCCATCGCCGCCCAGTTCCGCGACTTCCGCGAGCGCGGATGTTGCAGCGGGTTCGATTTCGTCGTCAGCAAGTTTCACCCTGTCGCAAATCGTCTTGGCCACGCCCACGCGGATGAAATATTCACCATGCCCGGTTGCCGAGACCGCGCACACGCCATTCTCGGCATAGGTGGCCGCGCCGATCAGCGGCGAGTCTCCGATACGGCCCGCAGCCTTGGCCGTCATGCCGCCGGTGGTCGTGGCAGCCGCGAGATTGCCCTCGCGGTCGAGGGCGACGGCGCCCACCGTGCCGTGGCGATCCGCGGCGGTGCGGGTGCGCTCCTCAAGGACGCGCTCCAGCGCCTTGCGGCGGTGATCGGTGTCGAAATAGGAATTGTCGACCATGTCGAGGCCCTGCGTTTCGGCGAAAGCGTCGGCGCCCGTGCCGGCGAACATGACATGTTCGGATTTGTCCATTACGGCGCGCGCCGCCTTGATCGGGTTGCGCACGCGAGTGACGCCTGCGACGGCGCCGGCATTGCGGTCGCGGCCATCCATGATCGACGCGTCGAGTTCGTGCGTGCCTGCGGCGGTAAAGACCGCGCCATAGCCGGAATTGAACAGCGGATCGTTTTCCATCGGGATGACGGCTGCCTCGACGGCGTCCAGCGCGCTGCCGCCGGAGCGGAGGACAGCGGCGCCGGCCTCAAGCGCTGTCTCCAGCGCAGCGGTATAGGCCGCTTCCTTTTCCGGGGTCATGCCTTCGCGGGTGATGACGCCTGCGCCGCCATGAATCACCAGCCGCCATTCGGGCGTGGCGGGCTCGGGATCCGGGGAGACGGCGCATGCGCCGAGGAAGACCGCCGCAGCGATCACCAGTTTGCGAAATGTCATGCGAGCAGCTCCTGTTCATGCCGGAACAGGATGCCCGCATTGGTCAGAGACCTTCAAGCCCCTTGCGGGCAGCTTTCAGCTTTTCCCGCCGCGTCTTCCAGTCGCGGATGCGCTCGCGGTTCTCTTCGACAATCTCTGGCGGAGCGCGCGACACGAATTTTTCGTTCGAGAGCTTGGCCTCGGTGGCCTTGATGTCCTTGTCGAGTTGAGCGAGTTCCTTGTCGAGCCGTTTGCGGGCCTCGTCGATGTCGACAATGTCAGCGACCGACAGGGCGGACATGGTCTCGCCGATCACGGCCGTGACCGCGCCTTCGGGCGTCACATCCGTCATCGAGATGTCTTCGAGGCGCGCAAGGCGCTTCAGGACGTCTTCATGGCTCATCGCGCGGTTTTCGATTACTGCGCCGGCATTGACCAGGGTCAGCGGCAGCTTCGAGCCCGCCGGGACGCCCAGATCATTCCGCAGTGAACGCAGCTCGGTAATCATGTCGATCACCCAATTGATCTCTTCGGCGGCGGCCTCGTCCGTGAACGGCTCAGTCGATGGCCAGGACTGGTGCATCAGGTAGCCTTTGGCCTCTGCGCGGCCTTCGGCGCGGCGCTCCCACAACTCTTCCGTCACGAACGGCATGAAGGGGTGGAGCAGCTTCAGCGACTCATCCAGCACATAGCCGCAAACCATGCGGGTTTCCTGCTTGGCGGCGTCGTCCATGCCCGCCAGCAGCGGCTTGATGAGTTCGAGATACCAGTCGCAGAGCGTGTTCCAGATGAATTTGTAGAGTGCGCCAGCGGCTTCGTTGAATTTGTAGTCCTCGATGCCCTTGCTGACCTCTGCCGCACATTGGGACAGCTCTGACAGAATCCAGCGGTTCACCGGGCTTTCGACCCTGGCATAGTCGATCTCGCCGGGCGCGCCGCACTCATTCATCTCGGCAAAGCGCGCCGCATTCCAGAGCTTGGTGGCAAAGTTGCGATTGCCTTCGACGGCCTGTTTGGAGAGGCGGATATTGCGCCCCTGCCCGGCCATGCGGCCCATGGTGAAGCGCAGCGCGTCGGCGCCGTATTCATCGACGAGTTCCAGCGGGTCCATGGCATTGCCCTTGGACTTGGACATTTTCTGGCCCTTCTCGTCGAGGACGAGGGCGTGGATGTAAACGTCCTTGAACGGAACTTCACCCATGAATTCGAGGCTCATCATCATCATCCGGGCAACCCAGAAGAAGATGATGTCGAACGCGGTAACCAGCGTCGCCGTCGGGAAGAAGGTGTCGAGGTCAGCGGTCTTGTCCGGCCAGCCCTGCGTAGAGAACGGCCAGAGGGCGGAGGAGAACCATGTGTCGAGGACGTCTTCGTCCCTCCAGACTGGGACGCCTTCTCCGAGCCGGTCATCGTCCAGAAACTGTTGAGCGGCAGAAGCGCTCTCGACCATACAGACACGAAATCCGTAGTGCTCTTGAGCTGCGACCAAGGCCGCTTCCTCGGTCTCAGCAACAAAATAGTCGGCATTTGCAAGATTCGGTGGATCGGAAAAAAGCTTGTTTGGAACGACCTCGAATCCTCCCGAAGCAGTCCTTTTGGGCCCAAACCACGCCGGAATTCGGTGCCCCCACCAGAGCTGGCGGGAGATGCACCAGGGCTGAATGTTTTCCATCCAGTTGTAATAGGTCTTCTCCCAGTTCTCCGGGACGAATTTGGTCTTGCCCTCTTTCACGGCGGCAATGGCAGGCTCGGCCATTGTCTTGGCGTCGACATACCATTGATCCGTCATCCACGGTTCGATGACGACGTTTGAGCGGTCGCCGAAAGGCTGCTCGATCTTGAGGTTTTCGATTTCCTGCAGGAGTTCAGCTTCCTCGAAAGCCGAGACAACTTTCCTGCGCGCATCGAACCGGTCGAGGCCGCGATACTCAGCCGGAATACCGGCCGTATCAGCCTCTTCGCCGTCCACGATATGGGCAGTTGCGTTCAGGATGTTCAGCGGCGTGTGCCCCGCGCGCTTGCCGACTTCGAAATCGTTGAAATCGTGCGCCGGGGTGATCTTGACCGCGCCGGAACCCTTGTCCGGATCGGCATACTCATCCGCGATGATCGGTATACGGCGGCCAACAATCGGCAGCTCGACAAACTTGCCGATCAGGCCCGCATAGCGGGGGTCTTCCGGGTGCACAGCCACGCCGGTATCGCCCAGCATGGTTTCCGGGCGGGACGTGGCGACGACGATATAGTCGCGCATTTCCTGCTCAACGACATTACCCTCTTCATCCTTGACCGGATGCATATAGGTAACGCCATCCGCGAGCGGATAGCGCAAATGCCAGTAATGGCCCGGCACTTCGCGCTGGTCGACCTCCAGATCGGAAATCGCAGTCTGGAAATGCGGGTCCCAGTTCACGAGCCGCTTGTCGCGATAAATCAGGCCCTTCTTGTGGAGCTCCACAAAGACCTTGGTGACCGCGCGCATCATGTTGTTGTCGGGATCGTTCCGGTCGCCCATCGTGAAGGCTTCCTTCGACCAGTCGCACGACGCGCCGAGGCGTTTCAGCTGGCCGACAATGGCGCCGCCGGATTCCTCTTTCCATTCCCAGACGCGCTCAACAAAGGCCTCGCGGCCCATGTCGCGGCGGGTGATATTCTCACCGGATTCGGCCATCTGCCGCTCAACGACCATTTGAGTCGCGATGCCGGCATGGTCCGTGCCCGGCTGCCAGAGAACGTTCTTGCCGCGCATGCGCTCGAACCGGATCAGCACATCCTGGAGCGTGTTGTTCAGCGCGTGCCCCATGTGCAGCACACCGGTCACGTTCGGTGGCGGGATGACAATCGAATAGGCCTGTGCAGACGTGTCGCCGGAGGGCTTGAAGCATCCGTTTTCTTCCCAGGCCTTGTACAGGCGGGGTTCGGCTTCGGCGGGGTCAAATCTTTGGTCGAGCATCGTTTCAGGCATATTCCATGTAAAAGAAAAGGCGCGCCAGTGACGGCGCGCCCTTCCCTATAACGTATTTGTCAGGAGAGGCTAGCGCGCCATGCGGGCAATGCGCTGTACTTCTGCCTCGACCTTTTCTTCGACGATCTTTGCAAGGTTGGCGTCGAGCCATTCCTTCATCATCGGCTTGAGCAGCTCGCGGACGAGCGCCTCTATCGTGTTGTCGCCGCCCATATCCATCTTGGAAATGAGCTTGCCGAGCGCGCCAGCGGCCACATCGGCGGTCTGGTCGTCGGTCAGGACAGTTTGCTGGTAGCGTGCACTTGCCGCCATGTCTTCCTCCACAGATGCCACCACCGGTTCCGGGGCAGCGGGTTCAGGTTCAGGCTCGGGCTCCGGCGCAACCTCTTCGACGGTCGCTTCCGGGAATACTTCTTCCACAATTTCTTCTGCTTCTTCTGCCTTGGGCGCTGCCACGACGGCGCGGGCCGCTCCCAGCATTTCCTCGAAGCTCGGCGGTTCACTGACTTCGTCAGGATCGGCCTCGAACTGTTCGAATTCGACCTCGAAGGCCTCCTCGTCGGCAACGACTTCTTCGGGGGCGGCCTCTTCTGTCTCAGGCTCCTCCTCGAACATGACATCATCAATGTCGTGCAGATCATCCTCATCGAAAGAGGCTTCGACCTCTACAGGCGCAGGTGTGTCTTCCACAGGGGCCGGTTCTGCCGCCTGCGGAGCCGTGTCATCATCCGAGATGATCTTGCGAATCGACGCGAGGATTTCCTCCATCGTCGGTTCTTTGTGCGCTTCATTGGCCATAGCCAGCCCCTTGATATTCCGTGCGGTACGAATCCCTATGCATTAACCGCTACGGGGATTGTGTTAACAAGCATTTATCGTTGTTAACGCGAGTCCCCGACCAGACCATCCGGAAGCAGCATATCCGGCGACAATTCTCCGGTGGCCCGCAGGAGGTTGTGCGCCGCCACATAGGAGTCGCGCTCTGCTTGCACCAGCGCAAGGCGCGCCTCGAACAATTGCTGTTCCTGGTCCAGCACATCGAGTGTCGTGCGGATGCCCACGGCCAGTTCTTCCTTGGCGCCGTCATAGGCAATCTGGGCCGCCTCGACCTGGCGTTCGGAGGCCGCAATGGAGCGCAACGAGGCCTCATAGGTAAACCATGATTGCGCGATCTGAGCGCGAATGCTGCGTTGGAGCGTATCAATCTGGCGCTGCGCCTGTGCGCGCTGCAGCTTGGCCGACTTCACCTGACTCTTGATCAGGCCGCCGGACAGGAGCGGAATGCTGCCCTGCGCCACGGCCGACACGCTCGAATCGCGCTGGGTGAAGTCATTATAGGTTTCCTGGCGGGCCGCAGTGCCGACAATGCTGATCTGCGGCTTGTACTGGCCGCGGGCCACTTCAATCGCCTCGCGGGCCGCGCGTTCGGAATGACGGGCCGCGATCAGGTCGGGATTGGTGTCGAGCGCGGTCTGGACCGCTTCATCGAGCGATGCCGGCAAGGGCGGCAGCGGCGGGGGTGGCGCAAGATCCGTCGGTGCAAGACCGGTGAGGAACTGGTAGTTGGCAATGTCTGCTTCGAGCGTCGCCTGCGCGCCGGCCAGAGCGGCCCGGGCCCCTTCAAGGCGGGCCTGGGAAAGAGAGACATCGGTCCGGGTTACCACACCAACCTCAAACCGGTCAGAGGCCGCACGGACCTGTTCGCCCGTCACGTCCACATTGTTTTCCCGGATGGCGACGGTTTCGAGGTCGCTGCGGACGTCAACATAAGCGGTAATGACCTGAAGGATCAGGTCCTGAACGGCCGCGTCATATTGCGACTCGGCGGCATCGACGCCGGCCCTCGCCTGCCGGATGCCCGCGCTAATGCGCCCGCCCGTATAGATCGGCATCGCCGCCTGGAGCTGCGCGCTGGCAATCGGGCGATCACCATTCGTGCCGGAAAGATCGGCGAAAGGGGAATTGGAGTCGACGTATTCGTAGCCGGCGCTGCCCGACAGATCGAGCGTGGGGCGGCGCTGGGACCGGGCCTGTTCCACATTTTCAAGCGCGATATCCGTCTGGAACCGCTGGGATTGCAGCCCCGGATTGGTTGCCAATGCGGCATCAATCGCATCGGAGAGGGTTTCAGCGTACGATGCGGGCATCCCGCTGAGGCCGAGAGCGAAAAGGCTGACAGCGAGGGGTCGGTGGAATTTCATGCGGCGCTCCTTGAGGCCCCAGACCGGCTGAGCGCCTTATATGCTTGATCCCTAATATAAGGACTCTGACGGCAATAGTGAACACTGTTCACTTTTCTGGAGTCTTAACAAATTGTCGCGGCCTGCCGCTTGTCAGAAGACAAATGCCTTCTTGCGGTCAAACGCGGAAAATTTCGGCGGAAATGCATCAAATCCTTCGCGGGCGGACACCGCATCGCCTGCGCGCGTGTAGACCTTGCCGCGGCCGAGGCCTTCTCGCTCCAGCATCACGACGGCCAGCCGCCCGCCCTCGGCGAGCTGGGACGTCCAGGTCTCCGGAAGAGTTTCGATCATGCCGCATACATAAATGACGTCGAACGGCGCCTGATCCGGCAGTCCAGCAGCGAGATCGCCCTTTACGGCGACGGCCTGGTCGATGCCAAGCGCGGTGAAGCGTTCCGACATCGCGTCCACACGGGCATCATCATCTTCGAGGGCAATGACGGTCTCAGCGAGACGGCTGATCAGGGCCACTTCATAACCAGAGCCGGCGCCGATCACGAGCACGATGTCCGACGGCTTGATCCCGGCCAGCTTGACCAGCTTGCCCGTGTCGCGGGGCGTCCAGAGGGCGCGGCCTTCGGATGTCTCGATTTCAAGCTCGGAATAGGCCACGGATTTGCGCGACGTCGGCACGAAGGCCTCGCGGGGCGTTTTCAGGAAGGCCGAGACGATTTCCGGATCGGAGACATCGTTTGGTCGCACCTGCGTGTCGACCATGATCTCACGGGCTTTGTCGTAGTTCATCTCGATTCCCTCTCGGGCTTGCTATAGAGTGGTATCCAGCCCTTTATCATGGGTTTTCAGGGGCGCAATGCGCGATAAACGCACGGCGCATGAAAAGGACAGATTGCAAGCGGCGAAGTTCGTTGCTAAGTGACGCGCCTTCTGGAACGGCTCTGTGGCGGAGTGGTCACGCAGCGGATTGCAAATCCGTGTACGCCGGTTCGATTCCGGCCGGAGCCTCCAGACTTCCAAATCATTCTTCTGATCCGCCCCGCAGGATGAGCGCCGCCCTCCACCGGGCGCCCGCCTGCCCGACATCCATGATTTCGAAGGAGTAAATGCGGTCTTGCGAATTTTCAGTCGCACATTTGCAAACCGTTTACAGCCCGTTAACCCTTTTGGGGGAAAGTGAACCTGTCTTCTCTTGGAGACACCCACCATCACCCAACGCCTCGGCGGGAGCTTGTCTCCCGCCTTTTTTTTGCGGAATCTGCAAGTTTTTATGACTTCGCAGCATGTGGGGGCTTGAACGGGTTTTCGGGTCTGCTATTCACCCGTCTCCGGCTGTTCCGCGATAGCTCAGTTGGTAGAGCAGGCGACTGTTAATCGCCCGGTCGTAGGTTCGAGTCCTACTCGCGGAGCCACC
>OJHI01000095.1_pt1 | contig 41729 bp, 37 predicted proteins | sample 1595181 | NCBI WGS metagenome assembly OJHI01 (sample SAMN05416830, study PRJEB24817) | seawater metagenome | isolation source: Sea water | place: Canada:Atlantic | collected 2013-07 | reverse complement strand
GGCTTTGACGACGTCAAACAACGCTTCCGGCGGGCAGTTATGCATGCGCATCCGGACCGGGGTGGCGAAACCGAAACCATCCAGGACCTAAACCAGGCCTTCGCCGTGCTCAAGGCACACTTTCGGACCTGATTGCACCGGAATTCCCGATTTCAAGGACACTCCAATGGCACCAAGAATGATGACCCGATCTCTCCTTCTCCTGCCCATCACGGCGTTCACGCTCACTGCCAATGCCGATCTGGTAGTGCTTCAGTACCACCATGTCAGTGACTCGACGCCGTCCTCCACCAGTACGTCAGTGTCCCTGTTCCAGGGACAACTGGATATGATTGAGGATCTGGGGCTGGAGGTCGTTCCGCTTGAATCAGGAACCCGCGCAGCACTGGCGGGTGAGCTGAACGACAGGTCCCAGGTTGCCATCACCTTTGATGATGCCTACGAATCCGTCTACTCACAGGCAGCGCCAGCCCTGCAAGAGCGGGGGTATGAGTACACCATATTCGTCAATACCGAGGCCGTGGGCAGCCATGGCTATATGACCTGGGATCAGTTGCAGGAAGTCAGAGATCGCGACGGCGTGACCATCGCCAACCACAGCAAAGACCACGGCCACCTCGCAAAACGCCCAGGTGAATCCGATAACGATTGGGAGGCACGTGTCAATCGCAGCCTGGATGAGGCCCAGGAAACACTCTCCGAAAAACTGGGGACCAACGTTCCGATGTTTGCCTATCCCTACGGCGAGTTTGACGACGCGTTATTACGCAAGATTGCGGCACGTGGCTGGCTCGGCTTTGGACAGCAATCCGGCGCCATCGGGGAGACTTCCGCCGCCACACGTCTGCCCCGATTCCCGGTGGCGAACGCCTACGGACAACTCAACAGCCTTGAAGACAAACTACGTAGCAAGGCGCTGCCAGTCGATGCCAACAAGCTGCCGGACGGCGTTATCTCTGAGAACCCGCCCACCCTCGCTTTTACCGTACCGAACACCATCAGCGTCGACCGGTTGAGTTGTTTTGCCTCCGGCCAGGGGCGCGTAGACTTCCAGGTATCGGGTGGAGATAAAGTCATTCTCAAGGCTCCTAGAAGCTTTAACAGCCGTCGTTTTCGCTACAACTGCACCCATCCGGCCCCCGATGGCAGCTATTATTGGCTGTCACAGCAATGGCTTGACCTGAGCCAGCCGGAAGACTGAACGTCACTCGCCAGCCCGGGAGAGACTGAGTTCACCGGTACGGGTGTGCGGGATGGCCTTGGGCCCGTACTTGTCCTCGATAACCGTCTGCCCCGCCAGATCCGCCCCGCGCGTGAAGATCACCATCCAACGCTCACCCCGGCTCGGGAACACCGGAATGTAAGCATGAAGGTAGCCGTACTGGTACCAGGATTCAGGAACATAGCTGGCAACCAGGTCAGTCACGATTCGAACCGGGGCGAACGAGGCATCAAGAAACGCCACCGAGGGCACAAACATTCCTTCGTGGTTGAACGACCTGAGGTGGAGGATGAAATCGGTAATTTGCTCCGGCGGCGGCAGCCTGACCAGACGGTAATGGCTTTCACCCGTGCTGAATGAATGGCGGGGGGCCTCGTCACCCATGGACACCCCGAATTCACGACCTTCCTGCCATTGCTCAGGCTCCGACCGTTCCAGCGCCTGACAGCATTGCCCTGCCCACTGCTGGAAAAAACGTTCCTCTCCGGGATCGATTCCCAGGACAGCCATGGCTTCGGGGTCAGCATCTTCCGGCAGGCCCGGCAGCCCGACCGTTTCTCCCGGTTGGTGGATACTGGCCTCCGTCAGTTGAATCGGCGGCTTGATGCGCCCCTTCTCGACAGCGGTCCGGTTATCCGGCTGGTAATAGCTGACACGAATATTGCCCTGGGCATCACGCCAGGTGAAATAAGGCTTGGGTTCGCCCGGACGAACATAGCCGTCTTTTTCGAGCTGATTGGCATCGGGATAGTTTTCGAGATTGAATTCTTCGTGGTACCCGCTGGAAGAAGCATCCCCGGAAGCCGACGAGTCCGCAGAGCCAGTTGGGGGAGCATCCTCAGCGTTTGCCTCCTTGCCCTCGCCCTTATCTCTCTCACCGGTGCTCTGCGGTATTGGCGACTGTCTTACCCGCCCCTGCTCGTCCACCCAGGTAAAATAACCCTCGCGGCTGCCAGAGGCGTCGGGGCCAGACAACTGGCAGCCACTTATAACGACAGCCAGACAAGCGATAACCATAAAATGGCATTTGGACATCGGGGCGAAACACCCTGTTCGTAAACGCGTTTGCGTCAGAATTTGGTACGGAAACTGAGACCTGCCGTGACAACTCGTAGCGAGGTTTTCACATCCAGCCCCGCATAGGGGTTGTAGATGATATTGGTAATATTGTCACAGTTTAGGTTACAACTGCCGTTGGCAGGAACCGTTTCTATGGATTGCAGATAGCTCAGGTTCATGTCGATCTCAGTATCCTTATCCCACCGATACCCCATACCAATACTGTAGAGGTTTGCACCGCCGAACGGCGCCATAATCTGGCGCTGGTCATCGGGAATTACCGAATCCCGGATTTCCATACCCGCGCGAAGGTCCAGACGGGACGACGCATGAAACTCCAGCCCAAAACCCCAGTTCCACTGATCGGTAAAACCGAGAGGCAACCTCAGTGTGTTGGGAGTGGCGTTCTGCGGTGACAGAATCCGCGCGGCGTTCAGGAACTCCAGGTTACGATCGAAGCGAAACACAAACGCGTCCCACTGCTTGTAGTCCGTCCAGCCAACGTCCACATTGACCGTCAGCTTGGGATGGACATCCAAGCTGATGCCGGTCTGGAAATGCTGGGGATAGGTCAGGTCCATGGAGACGTTGCCCGCTTCCCTTGGGGCACCGGACGGCAAGCTCAGGATAGCCGAGGTGATGGCACCCAGCACCGAGCCGTTGACGCTCTGCCAGAAGCCGGACCAGTCGTCGGTGTACTCTATCTCGAAAGTACCCTTCATATTCATGTCGGCTTCGGAGGTATAACTCGCCCCCCAGGCGAACCACTCATTGGGTTCCCACATCACACCCAGCGCGTAGGTGGGTGACAGGGTTTCCTGCACGTTGATACTCAAGGCACCAATGTCGTCCCAGGGCCCGACATTACCCCCGCAAAGGGCCAGCCATGGCTGCAGAGGCTCATCCCCACTTTCGCAGTTGAAGGCATCCTGAAGGACCTCCGCAACGCCCAATAGCATGTTGGGGGCGCGCATGTATTGATCTGCGGCAACCCCCATATGCGACAGATGGATCCCGGCACCCACGGACCACTCGTCGTTGATCTTGTAACCAACGGTTGGCGACAGATAAGTTGTCCGCTGCAAGGCCGTTGCCTGTGGCATATAGCGCCCCGGGTCGTCCTTGTCGCGATAGAAGCCGGCGGCCAGGGGCAGGTAGAAGGCGTTGCCAAAGGTCAGTTTCGACCCGGGCGGGTTGATGCTGATACCGGCAGACGGGGCGACGGCGGGGCCAGGCGGCGCCCGCAATATGCCAAACCCCGGGAGATACAGGGCAACATTGTTGGTATGGCTGTGTTTGTTTGCGACCGGGTCACGCTGTTTGCCAGTGAGAGGGTCTGTTTCCAGGCCATCAATGCCGAAAATCTCGTAGCCATCCGGGGCGTGGAAATCGGCGTCAATGTCCAGGTAAACGCTCATCAGGTTAACTTCAAGCTGACGCCCATCCAGCTTGGTCAGCCCCGCCGGGTTGTAATGGATCGCCATAATACCGGGCGGATCGGCCGTCACGGCGTTACCCAGGGCCAATGCCTTGGGATGAATGGTCAGGTTCTGTGCCAGCTGCGCCTCGACACCACAGGTCACCGAGGCTGCCATAATGGCAGCGGCAATCTGTCTCTTGTGGCTGGTTATTCCCATGAAATCTTCCCTTCCCGTAAAACGTCAGAGGCTGAACTCACTCTTTGAGACCTGAAAATCTGATGGGCAGGGACACGCCCAGCGAGAAATCAGGTGCGTCTTCGGTAAGGCCAATACCAAGGCTGGTGTTCACGATGGTGGTATCGCTCACGCGGGTACCCAGCGACATACTGAGGAAGCCACTCATCTGGTCCTGAGCAACGGCCTGAGTGCCATCACTGAAGGACAGGATGGTCTGGTCGCTGTAACTCAACTGGGCGGAGATGCTGAGGGAAATGTCGTAGGACAGCGAATAGGCGAAACCGGCGGAGCCGGAAAGCCCGAAGCCGGGTTCCAGTTCCTGTAACACCCTGGCGCCCCGGACTTGTTGGAGGTCCCTCTCAGGAAGGTTGTAGGTAGCGCTGGTAGACCCGAACACAACCACCGGGTCCAACACCTTTGAGAAACTTACGCCGCCGGCAACCGAATAGTAGCCGCTACCGGTGGACAGTTGCTCGTCTATATCAATCTCGTAGGGACTGACACCCGTCTTGGTTGTGAAAGTGCCGAAGACCGTCGTGGACATCTTGCCCGGCACGTAGGCAAAAGGCTGCCAGCGAGCGGTCGCGGAGATATCGCCAAAATCGTAGATGTTCAGTTCATCCTGGGTATCGTACTTAACCACCAGGGGTATCCGCGCACCGACAGTCAGGTTATCCAGCAGGCCATAATCGTAGGAAAACGCATTGGTGAAGTTGTGGGTCGCGGACGGCACCACATCGAGGTTGCGAACTGAACCGTCGGTGATCGCCAGGTCGAGACGCTGGTCACCGGTGTAGGAGTAATCGAACGAGTAGTTCAGGGAATGGGTGCCCTTCTTCTGCAACGAGTAGCTGGTCTCGGCTGCCTGGAACACCTCTTCCAACTGTTTGGATGAATCCTCGTCACCCTCCTGCCTGGCAAGTGCCTCCCTCGCCTCGTCTACGTTTCCTTCCTGCGACAATGCCATGGTTGGTAAAAGGCCAGTCACGGAAAAAAGGATAAAACCTCGCACTAACCAACGATTCATCCTGACTCCCTTATTTCTAATTGTATTGTTTCCTGTGTGCCGGCTTTGCGCCCGGCACGTTAATGGCGCCGGTAGAACAGCTGCTTCCGGGTATTCTCAACGCTGCCGTCCGGATTATTCTTCTGGCGTTCCAGCATGTTTCTGATCCGGCGTTCCGTGGATTCATGGAATTCGGGTAACTTCTGCAACGCCAGCAACGTCAATGTCTGGTCGTCCACAAACCGGAGGTCCTCCTCTTTCAACTCCAGGTAATCCAGCGGCTTGTCACTGCCGGGGAACACAATGAAGAGCACGTTGTCGTCCCAGCTCTCTTCAAACTGGGCGAGCGTGAAGGAGATATTGCCGACCGCCGGATCGGCGAGATACACCCGGCCGTCGCGGATGGTGCGCAGCACCACGAAGTGCTTGAAACCGGCGTGCTGGATGGGAACGATGGCCGGGTGATCGAGGTCAATCAGGTCATCAATCGTGGCGCGGAACCCGCCAGAGGGATAACCAAGGGCGGTAACGAGACGTTTCATGTCGAGCATGGAAAAGGCGCGGCGCTGCACAATCCGTTCACTCTCGCCGTAGTGAAGTAGCCCCTCCATGACTTGCCGCTCACCAAGGTTTCTACCGAGGTAGAAATTCAGAACCGTGGTCAAGGCGGCGCTACCGCAGCTGTAGTCGTAAGCCTGACGCACGATATTCCGGAACTTCTGCTCCACCAGAGGTTCCACCCGGGCGTCGGTTCTCAACTCAATGGGGCTGGTGTCAAAATCCTGCTCAATCACAATGGTGCCCTGTTCATAAGGCTCCACGACGACCGCCTCCTGGGCCATAGTGAAAGTGAGGATGGATCCGGCGAGTACCAGCAGCATGGTCAGACGAAGTCCCTGTTATTATTAGACATCACGTTTTCCGAGTTACATCTTGTTACGGTAAGATACCGAAATCGCTAACGCCTTAAAGATAACTGTGCCTCAAATCTGCCGCTGCAGAAGGGGCCCTCCCTGCCGGTTTTGAGAACTGGTTCATGCCCCTCAAATAGCGACAACGGGAAGTTGACGCAGAGCCACAAAGCCGGTATCACATTCTTTGCCACTGTCTGACACCAATTACTGAAGATCCTGATGACAACAACACTGAATCCGGGACAACTGACGTTCATCGCTGCCAAAAACCAGAGCCCACAACCACCACCCGCCCTTTTACACCGGGAAAAATTCAACGATCTTCTCCACGGCCTGGAACCGGTAAGCCTGCTGCTGGTGCATGCGCCCGCGGGCTATGGCAAAACCACCACGGTGGCGGACCGTCTTGAGGCACTGGAGGCCACCAGCGCCTGGTATCGCCTGGAGGTCGGCGACAACGACCCGGCCCGATTTGCAGGCTACCTGGCCAAGGCACTTGAGGTTGCAGCTCCCGGCAGCTGCAAGGCCACGCTGCGGAAGTTGCAGGAGAAGGGGTACGACGATCTGGAGGTTTTTCTCACCGACCTTCTGGCCGAGCTTCCCCTGGACGGGGAACCGTTGTATCTGGTGCTGGACGACTATCACCTGATTGACAACGAGGTCATACACAACGCACTGCGCTTCCTGCTGCGGCATCAACCTGCCTGCCTGACGCTCGTCCTGATCACCCGGACGGTGCCACCCATTGGCGTCGCGCAACTGAGGATGCAGGGACGGATGACCGAGATCACCTCACGGGATCTGGCCTTTGGTGCAGACGAAGCACAGAGCTACTTTGACAGCCGATTGCCGTTCGAGATTTCGCGGGAAAGCATCGAGCGGGCTGTCAGGCGGGTTGAAGGCTGGGTGTCGGCACTCCAGCTTCTGTCCGCATCCGCACTGACCAGCATCGAATTCAACGATTTTGTGGATCAGCTCGAGTACGGCAACCAGCACATCTTTGACTACTTTGACGAACTGGTTGGGCAGGGGCTGACGGAACAGCAGCGAACATTCCTGCTACGCACCAGCATACTGGACCGCTTCAACGCGCGGATGGTCATGCGGGTGATGGACGACAGCAATGGCCAGGCCCTGCTCAGTGGCCTTCTGTCCATGGGGCTGTTTATCACGCCCGTGGACAATTCCGCCCTGTGGTTCCGCTACCATCCGCTGTTTTCCGTCTATCTCCAGCACCTGTTGAGCTGCACCACCGAAGAAAACCGCCAACAGCTGCACCAACGGGCCAGTGACGCCTGGCTGGAACTGGACCACGCCGAAGAGGCCGCCCGCCACGCCATCGCCGCCGACGACGCGGACCGTATCACCCGCGTACTGACCATTCACGGCCGCAAGTTTTTCACCGAGGGCCAGTTTATCCTGCTGCAGCGTTGCCTCGACGCCCTGCCCCAGGATGTGATTGCCCAGGATCCGACGCTGACACTGCTCAGGGCCTGGGTGGCCCAGGGCCAGTACAAGTTTGACGAAGTTGAAAACTGGTTGTCGGCTGCGGAAACCCGTCTGGAAGCATCCATGACGGAAGACACCCAGCGCGCCGTGCATGGTGAGTTCAGTGCCATTCGTGCCCAGGTCGCCATGAATTATGGGGATGGAGAACGTGCCCTGGCCCTCGCCCGCGAGGCCATCGACCAGGAAGCCCGCTACTTGCCCACCTCCCGGGTGGCGGCGGCCTCTGTCATTGGGGAAGCTCTGTTTGTCCAGGGCGAACTGGAAGAAGCCCTCGCCCGCATGCAGGAAACCGAACACCTCGCCCGGGCGCACCAAGCCCACCAGAACGTGCTCTGGGCACTGTGTCAGCAGTCTGAAATCAGCGTTGCGATGGGCTTGTTGCAGAAGGCCTACAACATCCAGGAACGGGGTTTCCAGTACGCCGAGGAAAACCACCTCAACCACCTGCCGATACTGGAATTCCTGTTCCGCATCCGCAGTCAGATCATGTGGGAATGGCACCATCTGGAAAATGCTGAGCGGTGTGCGCTCCAGGGCATCGAGATCCTGGAAGCCCAGGGCGAGCGCTGGTACGTGCAAAGCTATACATCGCTGGCCAAGGTGGCCCATGCCAGGGGCCGGCAAAGCCTGTGCGCGGACTACATCGCCAAGATGCAGAAAATGCTCGCCTCCGGCGACTATCATCTGGACTGGGTCGCCAATGCCCACGCCACCATGCTCGCCTACTGGGATGCGGTTCGGGACCGGGAAGCCATACAACGCTGGCTGACCATCGCACCGCCCGTCGACCCCACCACAGCGACCAACCACTTCAATCAGTGCAACGGTCGCAACCGGGCTCGGGCGTACATGAGCCTGGGGCTGTACAGCAAGGCGCAGCCTCTGCTGACAGGACTGCAAGCCGTCGCGGAACAGGTGGGTCTTAAAACCGACCTCAACCGCAACCATATCGCGCTGGCGCTGCTTTACTGGGACACTGAAGACCGTGAGAACGCCCTGAAGCACATGGTCGCCGCGCTCCAACTGGCCAGCACCACCGGGGCCGTTGGCAGCTTCCTGCGTATGGGCAAGGTATTGATCGTGATCCTGAAAGCGCTGATCAATGACGAAGCCATTGACGGAATGGAACTGCAGCGCGCCGAACGTCTGATCCAGCTGGCACAGCAACAACGGGATTTCAGCCGCGCCATCCGGATTTCACTGGACGAAGCCATCATACAGGATATTATCGACCGGCCTGATGTACCCGAACTGATCCGCACATCTCCCCTTACCCGCCGGGAATGGCAGATACTCAGTCTGATCCACGCCGGCCTCTCGAATGACCAGATCGCCGAACACCTGAAAGTCGCCTCCACGACGGTGAAGACGCACATTCGCAGCCTCTACCAGAAGCAGAACATCAGCCACCGGTCAGAGGCCATTGAACTGGCCAAAGACCTGCTCAGCAAGATTCAGGGGGAGTGATAGGGGTTCAGTCTTCGGCGCACTTCACGCAGACTGTGGTGTAGGGCAGAACCTGCAGGCGCCGTGGATCAATGTCTTCGCCGCACCCCTCACATTCGTCCCCGAGCCCTTCAGCAAGGCGTTCAAGGGCGTGTTCGATCTGGGCCAGCTCGTTGCGGGTTTCCGTCTCCAGTGAATCGACCACTTCGTCGTTCTGGGTCTGTACGGCCTGCTCTTCGAAGTCTTTCTCCAGCGCGCCACCCTGGCGATGCTGGTGGGCTTCATACTTTGACAGGCGTGCCTTAAGGTCGGCACGCAGGGTTTCCAGTTCCGATTTGCGATTACTCATTGGGTGGGGCCTCCCCCGTCGGTTCAATTCCGAATGGTGACTTAATACAGTAAAGCATAAGACAGACAGTCAATCGCAGCACCGCGTGGAATATGTCACTATTCCCGGCTTTATGATTAACGGAGAAACACACCATGCTCTACACCACGGTAGCTGCCCTGGCGGCTGCACTCGTTCTGTTCACCTGGCTCGGGCTGCGGGCTCGCCTGGCCGATGGCGGCCTGGATGATTTCGTGACGGCCCGCAACAGTCAGGGCGCCCGGGCACTTGGGCTATCCTTCCTGGCGTCGGGTATGGGCGGCTGGATACTCTTCGCGCCCCCGGAAGTTGGCGCCCTGGTGGGGCCGGTGGCATTGGCCGGTTACGCCCTTGGCGCCGCCCTGCCCTTTATCGTGTTTGCCTTCTGTGGCCCGGCCATCCGGCGCTACCTGCCACAGGGCCGCAGCATTGGCGAGTTTGCCCAGGCCTGTTATGGCTCATCGGTTCGCCGCTACGTGTCGCTGATCTCCGTGCTCTACATGCTGTGCTTCCTCACCGCCGAACTCACCGCCATCGGCGCCATCACCTCATTGCTGTCGGGCGTGAATGGGAACCTTGCGGTGCTTGGCGTGGCCGTTGCCACACTTATATACACCACCTGGGGTGGCCTGCGAGCCAGCATCGTCACGGACCAGTGGCAGGCGTTCCTGCTGATCGGGCTACTGGCCATTGTCGGATTCGTGGCAATGGACCGGCTACCGGAACTGCAAATGGCTGACGCCCCCTCCGCGCCAGTAGGCAGTGCCCTGGGCGTTGCCCTGACACTGGTGATCGCCGTAACCGCCGCCAACCTGTTCCACCAGGGCTACTGGCAGCGTCTGTGGTCCGCCCGTGATACCTCGGCATTACGCAGCGGCGCCTTGTTGGGCGGCCTGGTGACTATTATCGTGGTTGCCGTGGTCGGCGGCTTGGGCATTGCCTCCGCCATGAGCGGTGCAGATCTCGGATCTCCACCCATTCCTTTCTTTGCACTACTATCCGGCGCCCCCGCATGGCTGACCATTCCCGCCCTGGTACTGGCCCTCACATTAGTAGCCTCGTCCGTGGACACACTCCAGAACGCCCTGGCCTCCCTGGCAGTGACCGAAAAACAGGGGCTCTCCATCATATCGGCACGATGGGTAACCGTCCTCCTGATGATTCCCGTGGTAATAGTCGCACTCCAAGGCGTCTCGGTACTGAGATTGTTCCTGATCGCCGACCTGCTCTGCGCAACGGCGGTGATACCGGTATTGATGGGGCTGTGGAAGCGAATGACCACTACCGCAGCCGTATTTGGCGGCCTGGCCGGCCTGGCGGGGGCGATCATTCCTGGCTGGGTGACTGGTGGCAGTCTGACGGCGGGCCTCCTGGCCGCCAGCTTCCCCGGTGGCATCCCTACCCTGGCACCCTTCCTTGGTGCCCTGGCCGCCTCCGCTGTGGTTAGCGTGGCGATAACGCTGGTTTGGGGGCGGAACAGTCACTGAAAACTGATCGTTCCGACCATGATTTCGGGCAATACAACGAATACCCGGTTAACTCTATTTGCATCATGGACTTACCCAGGTTCAGCAGGCACTCCTAGTCCATGATTAGAGCATAGGAGGAACTATCATGAGCAATCAACGTTATCCCCCGGAATCCAATGGCGAAGCGGTTCATCAAGGAGAGCTCGGGTTCAGGTATTGCGTATTGTCCTGATAGCCCTAACTCACCTGCTGCCGGAAGCTCTGTGCTTCAGCCACCAGCCAGTCAACAAATCGCTGGACCGCCGGGGGTGCCGTGCCTGAAGCAGGCAGAAGCAGGTCATAAGTAAACGATGAAGCCAGGGTGTACTCATCACCCAATGGGCGTACCAGTACCCCGCTCGCCAGACGATCTGCCACCACAGGATAGGTGGCCAGCATCACGCCCTGCCCGGCAATAGCCCGGTCCAACGCCAGGCTGTAGAGTGAATACTGGCGCTGCGTCGGTGAAGCGGTGATTGTAACGCCCGCTGCACGAAACCATTCGTTCCATCCCGGGAAATCCCCGCTTTGGTGCGAACACCAGTCCACCGCCAGGAGTTGGTGGTGCAGCAAATCTTCTGGTGTGCGGATGGGCGACTGCTCAAGCAGGCCCGGGGCACAGACCGGAACCAGCCGGTCATCGAATAGCGGGACAGTGCGAACACCACGCCAGGGGCCGCGTCCATAGCGCATGGATAACCTCGCACTGCCCTCCTGCCAGACCGGAGGCGTGAGTTTCTGATCCGCGTCCAGCGCAATCTCAATGTCATTTTCCTGCGTCTCGAAGTCGTTGAGCCGGGGCAGCAGCCAATGTTGCATGAAGGATGGCGGGGCACTGATCACCAGTGTTGTGGTTTCCCGGGATCGTTCCGTCACCATCTGGACACCATTGGCGATGCGCGCAAGGCCAGCATTGACATCCTCTGCGAGCAATCGGCCGGCTCGACTGACCGAAACGCCGTTTGCATGGCGTTCAAACAACGACACGCCAAAACGATCTTCCAACTGTCTGATCTGTCGGCTGACGGCGCCCGGCGTCACCCCGAGCCGGTGAGCGGCAACCTTGAAACTCCCAGTCCGGGCGGCTTCGGCAAAGGCACGCAAGGCGTTCAGTGGCAATCGTTCGATTTTCATGAGTTGAGTTTTCCTGACCCTAGAGTACCCGATTAATCGTTTGTTGGCGCTATCGTAGAATGCTGGAATGGCAACCTTTTATATACCAGGAGGCTGCCATGAATACATCCAGATTCGCAAGGCTGCAGGCCACGCGGGAAGTGAGAATAAGTCACCCAAGGAAATCGGTCGATATGACCGCTGGTTTGGCGATGGTGGTTTTCTGCCTGGCCCTTGGCTTCCAGCAAGTTGCCATCAAATCGGTTATCGGGGATATCTCATCGCTGGCGCAGATTGCCCTGCGCTCAGCCCTGGCGTTCGTGCTGGTTGCTGTACTGGTGCGTTGGCGGGGTATTTCTCTCCATGATCTTCGCGCCCGGCTTGGCGCCGGCGTAGGCGTCGGGCTTGGGTTCACTTTCGAGTTTGTCTTTGTCGCTTGGGGGCTCAACTACACACTGGCCTCACACATGTCCGTATTTCTCTACACGGCGCCGGTGTTTGCAGCGCTGGGTCTGCATTTTCTGGTCCCCGGGGAGCAACTGAGTCTCCGTCAATGGTGGGGTATAGCCCTGGCGTTCCTGGGCATGGTGTTCTCGATGGCGCCAACCGCCGACGTGGTCGGAGCCAGGGACATCCTGATCGGGGACGCGCTGGGCCTGCTGGCCGGGCTGTCATGGGCCGCCACCACCCTGGTCCTCCGGACCACGTCCTTGTCGGAGGCTCCGGTCGAGCAGACACTGATGTATCAGTTGGGAATGGCAGGCCTGTTGCTGCTGCCAGCGGCCTATATACTTGGCGACCTGTCATCCATCAAGTTGACTCAAACGGTGATCGCCAGCCTGACCTTCCAGACCCTGATAATTGCATTCGGCGCTTTGCTGCTATGGTTCGCCCTGCTGCGTCGTTATCGGGCATCGCAACTCGGGGTCTTTTCATTCCTGTCCCCGGTGTTTGGCGTGCTATTCGGTGCGCTATTGCTGGATGACCCTCTGACCACCAACTTCCTGATCGGCGGTGCTATGCTGATGATCGGTATTGTCCTGGTGACACGCCAAAAATAAATCTAATCAGCCCAGACATAGTTGGACGCCTTCCCGGGCGCAACAGCGCCCGTCGAAGAAAAGAACTCGGAGTCAGGACGGATTCGCTCTCGCGTCGGTTGACCCCTACTGTATACAGTATCGGTCGTGTTCCATGAACGAAATGTGGAATTCAAGCTATCACATAGTGATCCACGGAAAAATGAACTAAGCTGTTATTAAGTGAACAGTTTATGGCTGTGTCCGAGTGGGCAAAGATCGAAGTTATTTGGAATGCGCTTTTTCGCAATATCGCGGAACGCGGTCTAGACACTGTTAAATCAGTAGTGGTACCGGAGCTGGGCTAAGAGCAAAGCGTCATCCGTGACTTTGTAAACGATCCGGTGCTCTTCGTTAATTCGGCGGGACCAGTACCCGGCGAGGCTGTGCTTGAGGGGCTCTGGTTTACCAACACCTTCGAAAGGTTCTCGCTTGGTCTCTTTGATCAACTTGTTGATTCGGTTAAGGATCTTTTTGTCGGTTTTCTGCCAGTACAGATAGTCTTCCCAGGCGTTCTCGGAGAAGATGAGTTTCATTCAAGAAGTTCCTTGTCTTGACCACCGCCTTGCTCCAGCTCGGCAACGGACTCCAACAAACGCCGGGCATTTTTGGGTGCGCGCAGAAGGTACGCAGTCTCTTGCAACGCCTCATAGTCCTCAAGAGAAATCATTACCACGGATTGTGACTTGCTCCGAGTGATGATCACAGGAGAATGGTCTTCACAGACCTGCTCCATGGTTTTTGCTAGGTTGGTTCTAGCGGCTGTATAGCTGATGGCATCCATAAGATCGATCCTGTACAGGAAATTGCACGTGTTCAGGATATCGTACAGAAAAGAATTTAACAATCGGTTGCACAGCAACCGATTTTCCGCTGCTTCTCAGCTCCAAACCGGCGCGAGAGCCGGGCGTTACTAACAAGGAGTTGGCCCGACATGGACATCCAAGGCATTAACCGCGGCGCCTGCCATTGCGGCAGAGTCCAATTCGAAGTTGATCTTCCCGGTGGCTTTGAGGACTTGAGCCGTTGCAATTGCTCAATGTGCGCACGTCGTGGCGCTGTCGTGACCTCGGTTCCGTTAGATGCTTTCAGGATATTAAAGGGCGCGGAGAATTTGACGCTCTATCAGTTCAATACCAAAACCGCTGAACACTACTTCTGCGCTACCTGCGGGATTTATACACACCATAGACGGCGCTCAAACCCGAATCAGTTTGGGGTGAACGTGGCGTGTATAGAGGGGGTAAATCCCTTTGAGTTGGGCGATATTCCTACCACGGATGGCATCAACCACTCGTCCGATCGCCGCTAATCGCTGATTGCAGGTTAGTCCCGGCCTGGTGGCCGGGACTCGGTAGCCAATAGCGTCCGCTCAACCAGAGAGCAGTTCGATCGGATAACGAATAGTCGTCCTGTCGACACCCGGGCGGGCGCCGAAATCCACCAATCGCAGGCGGTTGCAGATTTTCTTTTCAAGGGCTGGCTCGTTCAGGGTGGATTCCACCACCGAACAGCTTGAGACCGCCCCATTCTCTTCGATCACCAGTTCCGGCGTCACGCTACCCTGCAGTGAGGGTTTGCGGCGCAGTTCGCGGTTGTAGATGCTGTAGATGGCCGATTTGTTGGCGTCCATGGTGCGACGGAGCTCTTCGCGGCTGCGCTTGCTGGCAGCGGCCTGCTGCTCACGCTCGGCGGCTTTCGCCTGGGCGACCACTTCTTCCGCTTCCTCTACCTGGGCTCGTTGCCGTTCTGCCAGCGCAACCTCGCGGGTTTCGCGGGTCAGGCCGGATTCATCCACGCCGGAGCTGCGGCCGGTGTTAGCCTTTTGTGCCAGGGTATCACCCGTCTTGCGGGCGATTGGTTCGGCCGTTGTGACGGTGGCCGGTGTATCCAGTTTGACGGATTTACCCAGCGCACTCAGCTTGGAGAGCTCATCGCCCATGGCGAGGATACCGGTGTTTTTTGCCTTTTCCCGGGCTTTTTCGACATCCTGCTGCGTTGGCTCCGGCTTCTCCGCCACCTGGGGCTCGGGTTCGGGTTCGGGTTCTGGCTCAGGCTCCGGCGCGGGCGGCTGTACCTGGGGCTCGGGTTCGGCAACGGGTTGCTCTTTCGGTTCCGGCTTCTCTGGTTCAAGTTCGGGCTCAGGCTCGGGTTCCGGCGCTTTCAGTTCCGGGGGTGGTGGCGGTTCCTGTTTCTCAACAATCAGCTTCGCCAATTGCGGCGGCAGGGCTTCACGCTCTTTGCGGTCCTGCTCCGGCAACTCAACCCAGGTGATGTACGCGGCCGCCACAAGGAATAGCGGGACCACGAGGGTGGCAACCGCAAACAAGCGCTTGCGTTCTCCCGCCTCCTGATTCCAGGGCAATCCCTGACGATACTCTGCCACAGCTAGGCTCCCTGCTCTGTTTTCTGGTTTACGGCCAGCGAAATACTGGCGTAGCCCGCGTCCACGCAGGTGGACATGATTTTCTTCAGCAGCTCATAGGGCAGTTCGCGGTCGGCAAGAATAGTGATGGGCCGACCTGCATCCGGCGCCGGAGCACTGGAACGGCTGGCCTGGTAATCCAGCTCTTCTTTCAGGGCGGGCTCTACCTGACCACTAAAGGCCTGGAGCACGTCCCGCTTCATCACAACACGGCCGTTCACCAGGATATCGTTGTCCGTGACCGTCAGCGCGAGCACATCACCCGGGGGCTGCTGGGCACTGGAGTCCGGCAGCTTGATGGCGTTGTCCTGGTTCAGCACCTGCACATCGGAGGATGAATTCACCATCAGGAAGAACACCAGGATGGTAAAGATGTCCATCAACGACACCAGGTTCAGCTTGCTCTGTTGTTTGCCCCGCCGATGATGGCGCTTCAGGCGTTTGGCTTTCGCAGACTCTTTCATGACTGTTCAGCCCTCTTCGGTGCGTCGCCCAGTGAGATCTCGGGGAACAGCTCGGCCTCAACGACATCACCTGCGACAACCGCTTCGTAAGAGCGCACCTTGTCCATGACCGACACCAGCGTCTGATAAGAGGTATCGCTGGACGGCATAATGATGATGTTGCGTTTGTCCGGGAGCCTGCCCTTAAGCTCCTTCATGACCTTACCGAGCATCTCGAAGTCGTGGGCCGCTTCGCGGTTGGCAATGGTCTTGATCACGCCGCCCTGGTTGTCGGACACCACAAGCTGGTCTTCGAAAATGACGACCTGTAACTGGAGTTCTTTCTGTTCTTCTACGGAACTGCTATCCACATCTGGGAAGTTCAGCTCCAGCACGCTGGTGTGTGCAAACACCATATTCAGCAGCAGGACCGGAACCAGCACGATCATCAGGTTCATGAACGGTGTGATATCCAGGTCCGCTTCGCTGCGAAGCCGACGATGCTTACGCCTCATGGCTTTAGCTCCCTGATTGAACCGTTACGCCACTGACCCGGCGGGGTTGGCCGCACGGGAAGCAGGCTCTGCTGGGCGGGCAGCGGCGGCAGCCGGTGCCTGCGGCCTTGCGCCTGTTCCGTCGGTGATCAGGTTCAGCACCTTGATGCCGGCCATCTCGAAGCTGTCGATGATTTCGTTGGTCTTGGTCTGGAGCACTGAGTGGATCAACAGCAGCGGGATCGCAGACATCAGGCCGAAGGCCGTCGTGTTCATCGCTACGGAGATACTCTGGGACAGCAGGCTCGCCTTTTGAGACGGGTCCGCCGCAGCAACCGCGGTAAAGGCCGCGATCAGGCCAATGATGGTGCCGAGCAGGCCCATCAGCGTGGAAATGTTGGCCAGCGTAGACAGATACTGGGTACGCTTCTCAAGGCGGGGCATGACTTCCAGAAGCCCCTCTTCCATCGCGTACTCGATCTCTTCCCGGGACTGGCGACGGGCCAGGCGCTGGAGGCCGAAACCGATCATGGAGGCCATGGCACTGCCAGACTCAGTAGCGTAGTTCAGCGCGCCCTTAAGATCCTTACCACCAATCATGTGGTGCAACCGGTTGAAATCACGACGATTAGTGATCTTCTGGGCAGACAGGTATATGTAACGTTCAGCGGCAACGATGAGTCCGATAATCAGCACGATGGCGATCGGATACATGAAAAAGCCACCTTCCTGGAAGAAGCGAACGGCAGTTTCAATCATTTTCAGGGCACTCCATAGTCCGTATTTGCTGGCTAGTGTATGCGGCAACGGCCCCGGTGGGGGTAAGTTCACGCAAGTCTTTGTAGCGGTTTGTTTTTACATGCGTATGTGCACAGACAATGTGTGACACACGTCTCACTCTGACGTTGAGTCAGGACGTCCGGACACCGTCGAATCCTCCGCTGAGGTGCGGAAATACTGATGATAGGACACCAGCCGCTGAAATTCCTGGCGCTCCAGCGGCGCAATAGGGCGCTGGAGCATCAACTGCTCGTCCGGCCGGGCCAGTGACTGCACCGCCGGCGCCTGCCAGGGCACCAGGTAAAGCACTGTCGGCACTTCCTGGTCGCCCCGGATCCGCGTGCCTTCGATCGTTACAACACCGTCCTGGGCGACGCAGGGAAATGCGATGATCAACAGCAATAGACTGAGTAGGTGTTTTCTAGCGGTCATAAGCGGTTCCTGACATCGAATATCCAGTCCTTGAGGCGCGGATTCGGCTCTTCCGCCAGCGACTGATACTGCTCGTAGAGAGGCAAAGCCTCCTCGAGCCGGCCGAGGTAGATATCCAGCAGGATGGCCAGATTCAGCATGGCCGGCAGGTGATTCGGATCGGCTTCCAGGGCTTGCCGGTAAAGCGTTTCAGCGTGCTCGAACTCGCCCTGCTCCCGGGCCATGACTCCGAGATGGGTCAACGCTGCGCTGTGTTGCGGGTCGCGCTCAAGCACCTGTTGGAAATACCCTTCAGCGGCTTCGGGGTTGCCCTCTTGCAGTGCAATAATGCCGAGATTGGCCAAGGGTCCGGTTCGCTCTGGGTCGGCCTGATGGATCTGTTCAAACAGGTTCCGCGCGTTATCGGTATCCCCTCCCCTGAGCAAGGCAACCGCCTCGCTGAAGTCCTGCGTTAACTCGGCCTCCCGGGCCTGGCGCTCTGCCTCCGCCACATCTGCCGGGTCGGTTTTGGGCGAGGACGCACAACCGGCCACCAGCACGACAGCCAGCAGCAGGCCCACTCGCGTCCACCCCTGGAATGACCTAACCCAGCTCATCGACAACCTCTACGGTGATTTCAGGTTTGTTGTAGCGGCCCGGAAGCAGGGTTTTCAGGGCTTCGTAACTGCGCTGAACCCATTCATCGAAAATGCCGTTGCGGGCGCGGCTGGCGTTCTGTTCATGAATGTCGATGGCGTTGTCCTCAAACGGGTAGGCCTGCTCTTCCAGCAAAAGCTCGTACTGGGATAACTCCAGTTCCGACAATCCTTCTGGTCGCTCCGACTCCATCAGGTCACGACCGAGGCGCGCGTAGATGTGTGCAATCTGATAGCCGGCTTCGGTGGAGAAGGACGACACGCCGTAACTCGCGGTTTTCTGGTAGGCGGTAACGGCCTCTTCCAGTGCCTCGGTCTTGGCTGCCATGCTTTGATTCAGCGGCAAGGTCAGGCGAATGCTGTCGTAATAGGCCAGTGCTTCCCGGGCCAGGATCGCCGAAGCTTCGGCCGCCAGGTAACGCATGCGGTCGTCCGCCTCGTCGGGATTGTCGTCCACGGTCTCCATCTGCTTGCGCAGCCAGAAACGGCGGCTGCTGTCGTCGCCAATCCCGTCGTATAGGCCGGCCAGGCTGTTGGCGGCCTCCATGTAAACGTCCAGTGGTTCCGGATAGGTATTGGCATACCGCCGCCAGGTGTCGATGGCCTTGCCAGTATTTCCCGCACGTTCGTACAGATCCGCGGCGATCAGCAGGTTCTCGCGCTTCTCCTCGTCCGTGGTGGCCATCGCAATCAGGTTGTTCAGCTCATCCCCGGCTTTCTCCCACTGCTCTGTCTCGCGGTAGGCCAGTGCCAGGCGCGCTGGCAGGGTATCGATTTGTTCGTGTTCGGGGTAGCGGGTCCGGAACGCCACCATCACATCGATGGCATCCTGCCAGTGGCTAAGCTCAATCAGCAGGGTGGCAGCATCGTATTCAGCGTTGGCCCTCAGAGCCGAGGTGGGCGCAACCACGCCCACACGCAGGAATTCACTAACCGCTCCAGCGGTATCACCGGCATCCGCCAGCGCTTCCGCCTGACGGAAAACGGACGCGGCCAGGCTTTCAATGACATCCGGCCGCCGCTCATCGGCCTCTGCCATGACGCGCAAGGCCTGTTGATAGGTGGTTTCCGCCTCGGCGTATCGGGCCAGCTCAAACAGGCTGTGGGCTTTCAGCAACCAGGTTTCCGTGAGGATATCCGCCCCGGGCGCGGGAACTCGGGCAATCATGCGATCCGCCATTTCAACCACCTGCCCATAGCGATAGCGCTCGAATTCGTGCTGCATGGCAATGTAGAGCACTTCTTCCGAGCGAGGGTCGTCGGGAAAGGCGTTCACGAATCGTTGACGATTCAGCTGCTGGAACTCGGTGTAATCATTGTAGGTTTCAGCGGGCTCACGGGGCCAGGTTTTGGCATATTCGCGGAAGGCCAGTACCGACGCATAGCCTGCCTCAGCGGCGCGTTCGGGTGGTTCTCCCTCCCATGGGAAGTCATAGGCCACACGTTCAAAGGCTTCGATAGCTTCCGGCCACTGAGCCAGTTCTACATGGGTTTCACCCAGCAGGAACAGCATCTCCGGTGTGCGGGGGTGGGCCGGGAAGGTATCCGCGAAGGCCTCGTAATACACCGCCGCCTGACGATAATGCTCATCCGATTCCAAACCTTCTGTCTCGCCCGCCAGTACATAGTGGCGATTGGCAAGCTCCGGGATCAGCTCTTCCAGCTGCTGCCCGATATAGAACGCTGTCTCGTCATCCGCCTGTTGCAGGTAGGCACTGTGAATGCCGTAGTCCCGAACAAACGCCGCCTTGCGATCCGGTATGTCAGCGGTAAAGCCGGCCTGTGCCAGGGTGTCGATGATACGCATGTGGTACCGGGGCGCCCATGGGCTCAGTGGCCGCGCATCGATGTAGCGCTCGAATACATCAATGGCGTCTGTGTACTGTTCCCGCTCCAGCAAAAGGTCACTGTAGCGGTCATACACGAGGATTTCGTAGGGTTTCTCGCCGGTCTCACGGAAGATGGCCTGCAGGGTGTCCGCACCGTCCAGGTAAGACAGTGACAGGCCAAATACGCGGAACAGGTCTTCCATCATGGTGCGGTATTCCTGCCCGACGGATTCCACGTCCTGCTCTTCCGGCATGACCAGGTCCAGCACATTGATGTAGCTGAACAGGGCTTCCCGATAACTCCCCTGCTTGAACTGGCTCCAGCCCAGCATGTAGTGGGCGTTGACCAGGAACGAGGCGTCGTCCCTTCTGGCCGGGTCGGCGTCGATCACCGTGCGGAACGCCTGTTCAGCCTCGGTGTACCGGCGATTACTGAACAGCAGGTCACCGCGCCGGAACTGCGCCTCGACCCAGAATTGCGAATCCGGATGCTCACTCACCAGCGTTGTCAGTGTGGCAAGGTGTTCTTCGCTCATGCCGCGCAGATCGTAGGCGCGGGCTAACTGGTAAAGAACCTGATCATTACCGGGCCGCTCCGGATACCCAGCCAGCAGTTGTTCATAGGCTTCAATAGCCCCGGCCATCTCATCCTCTGCGGTTTCAACCATCTTGTTTTCCGCACGCTGGAATTCCAGGTCCGCCAGCCGGTGACGTACGGCAACCTGTTTGGCGGGGTCTTCCAACAGAGGCAACAAGGCGCGGTAACTGTCCATCACCTCCCCCAGAGATACTTCACTGGTACCGCCCCGGGTATCCGGCGCAGGCTCGATGGTTTCCTCGATGGATTGAAGAGTGGCCAGAGTCCCCGGCTGGGGCTGTCTGTCATCCCCACCGCCGAATACATCCGGCATTGAAAGCGACTGGCAGCCCCCGAGGAGGCCTGCGATAAGCACTGGCAGAAGGGTATCCAGGCGCCTGCGGATTACCGGCTTAGTCACGGTCACCTCCCGCTTCGGTGGCCGGATTCGCCGCCGCACCATTGCGACCAAGGAAAAGCGTGTCCGCCAATCTTGCCGCTGCATGACGGGTTGCCCTGAGGTACCCCTGCACCTCCTGGCTCTGTTGCTGCAGTTCAGTATCCACCAGGGTGAGCAGTTCCGTTCGTGCTGCCGAGAGTGCCTTGTCCAACTCGCCCTGCAAACGTTGCAGCGCGACTTGGCGGGCCTCTACCCGGGCTGCCAGGGCCTGATTTTCTCCACCCGATGCCATCTCCTGTTCAATCAACGCGCGCTGATCGACGAACACCTCCATGGCCCGGTCCAGTTCCCGCAGCTGCTTTTCGGCAGCCCAACGATTGACCGCGTAATCATCGGCAATGCGCCAGTTAAAATAGGCGTTCATCCGCTGGAAGGTTTCACGCTGTTTGCGGGTGGATTCGTCCTCCGGCAGTTGCGACAGGGTCTTTTCCACCTGCGCCAGTCGGTCCGCCAGTTCGTGCTGTTCCTGCGTCATGAAGAAGCGCAGATCCTCTCTGGCCAACGCGTCTTCAATAGCGCTGCGGTACTCAGCCTGTCGCGCCAGCCATTGATCCGCGTTGAGCGCATCAAGTGCGTCGCGGGTCTCGCGGATACGTTGCTCCCGCTGTTGGGCACGGGTTTCCAGCATGATATCGAAGGATTCCAACTGCGTTTGCCATTGGCCAAGGGAATCGCGCAACCGATAGAGTTCATGCAGATCACGCAGGGACAGCTGAAAGGACTCCGTCGCCAACAATCCAGCCAGGCTGTAATCCCCGGGCCGGACCTTTACACGCCCATAGGCATCGGTCAGTACGGTTGTTTCTCCCGGTTCGGGACGAACCATCTCCGCCTCCATCGATCCGGGCTGCCCGGGACTATCGCCCTCACGCACGAAGCGAAGCGCCTCGATCAATCGCGCTTCGGTTAGCTGCTCCCGCTCATCCGACAGGCGAGTACTCAGTGACTGGTAATGACTGGCAGCCTCACGGTACGCCTGCAGCGCCTGCTGTTGACGATCCATCTGCTCGAACAGGAAGCCGCGGGCATAAGGCACCTGCTGTAGCCAGGGTGTGAACAGAGGGCGTTGTTGAAGGGTATTCAACGCTTGCAACGCCAGGCCCGCCCTACCTTCGCGAGAGGCTGCAACTGCATAATCGAACAGAGCCTGGTCGGAAAACACGCCGTCCAGGGCGATCTGCTCAAGGCTGGCCATGGCGCCGGCAAAATCACCTCTGCTGAGATGAAGACGACCGATGGAGAGCTTTACCCGCTCCCGAAGTGCCGACATTTCGTTGGCTAACGGCGGCTCGAATTCGGGCAGCTCGCCAAGCAAGCTATCGAGGCTGGCCAAAGCGTCCATCGCCTCTTCCGTCTGGCCTTCAGACAGCATGCCAACCGCCTGGTTGTAATGCAGGTAAGCACGCCAGGGTGAGCTCTCTGGCAGCGAGTCGATCAGTTCGTCAACGGTTTCGCCACTGGTCCCGGCCGTTCCGGACAGGGCCAGCTGGCCCCGAAGGTACAGCCACTCGTGGTAAAGCTCGTCGCTTTCGGCCTGCAACAGCTCGTCATCCACCCGCTCAAGGGCATCTCGTGCCGCAATCGAATCCTGCTCGAGGTAGAACACTTTGCCCAGATAGAACCAGGCCTGGTTGCGGGTGCCCGGCGCCACCGCTGCGTTCTCGTCCAGTAACTCCCGGAACAGCGCGCCGGCTTCGTGGGTCATACCGTAGGACAGCATCAGGCCGCCCTCTACGAGGGCCGGATGGTCACCATGACCATCGATGCCGCCTTCGGCGGAGGCCACGTTTAGGCGGGTCAGCGCCTCAAACGCATTGCCCTGATAATACTCATACAGAGCCACACCATAGGCAGGATCACTTGCGCGCTGCGGCAGTTCATCACCCACAGCCACCGGACCATGAAGCAACGCCGCAAGCGTACCGGCAAGAGTCAGTCCCGCCGGGGCGCCCGTCGTCATTCGGTTCAGCCACTCAATCACGGACCGCGTTACTCCCACTCAACAATCGCCACTTCGGGCTGGTAATCAGATGAGCGGTCGCGGATGCGGACCTCCAGGGCGGCGGTATCCGTATCCTTCTGCAGTTGGTAGGTCGCGGCCTGCTTATAAGCTCGGTTGTCCGGGCCAATGCCCTCAACAAACACCGTCACCTCGTGCTCGCCCGTCTTGAGGTTACCAATGTGCAGGCGCTGCATACCGCCTCGCTGCAATGCTTTGGCCTGGCGCTCGGTATACAGGTGCGCGGCAACGGTTTCGTCATTGACCTTGAGTTTAACCGAGTCCAGTTTGAGGAATTCGCCGGTGTCGAGGCTGAGAAACACCGCAAACTGGGTACTGGCGGGATACAGCAGGTCCTCTTCCAGAATGAACAGGTCCCGATTCAGGCGGATCACCTGCTTTTTCAGCTCTTCAACGCTCAACGAGACCGCACCGTCGCCGGTTTCGGCTTCGCTATTGTCCTGGGCCATGGCTGCCGGCTGCCAGAACGCCAGTGCCAGGCTGACAATGTGCAGTGCGAATGTGTTCTTCAAGGTCATCATGTTGAATCGTCCCGACCTGGTCAGTATTCAAGGATCAGCGATGCCCGGGTTACGAAGGCATCGAACGAATAAAGGGGCTCCTGCCCCGGCAGGAATTCGCCGGACACAGTGACATCCCGGAAGTTGTCATAGCTGAAATCGAGCCAGTCCACCAAGAGGCTCGCCTGCAGGCGCTGGATGCCCGGCAACGAGGTCTGTTTCCACTCGTACACCACGCCGCCACCAAGGGTGGTGCCGGAAAACGCACTCATTTCCTTGTCGCGCGCCAGGTGGGTCTGGGAGTTTTCGAAGGCGTAGAGGTCGCTGTAGAAATCCGCCTCATCCTGGACGTAGTATCGGGCACGTCCCTCCAGCGTCCAGCGCGGATTCAGGGCATGAACGTAAGCGAGCTCAAAGGTCTGGGCGTCAATGCCCCAGCTGTCACTGAAATAGCGAAACTCACCGCGAATCGATGCCCGGTAAGGCAGGTAATACAGGGCCCTGGTAGCCACGGAGAAACTGGTGCGGGTTTCCGGGTAACGCTCAGGCTGGTCAAGAATAAATTTGGTGGGGTCGTTCGGGTCGATATAGCGATTTCGGCGGTAGGGGTTCTCCAGGAAGCCTTCGTCCGTCACCACTTCCAGGTCAACGCCCAGCAGGCTGTTGCGGGTCATGACCTGGCTCAGACCGAGTTGGTAATTCTGGCGATCAGCGTCTTCGCTGAACGATTCGTCCCCCCTGACACCCACCTCGTCCTGTCCCCGCGCATAACCCAGGGTGACCGTGGACATGCCGCCGAAGAATTCCTGGCTGACGGAAAAGTAGACGGTGTTGGCTTCGTAATCGTTCTCTGAGCTGTTGGTGTAACCCAGGCTCAGGATGGAGTCCTCATGGAGGTAATCCACCCCGAGGGTGTATTCCGTGCGCTCTTCGGTGTATTCACTGGCCAGCGCCACCACATCCACGGACGCGGCGGATACCATGTCCACGTAATACTGGCCGGACACCGACACCTGGGGGCCCACGCTCTTGCGCACCAGCACGGAGGGGCCATCAATGACCATGCCGCCGCCATCATAGCGGTGATAAAGGACATCCACGTTGTCTTGTGGCAGGGTTGCTGCGGTGGCGATCTGTACAAACGCCATCGCACACGCCAGCCCCTTTACCATCACAGGGAACAGCCGGGAGCAATCAGTTACAGCCACAACCACCTCCGGAGCCGCCTTCCGCCCCCCTTGCGGATTCACGGGCCTGGTACACGTGATGCATATAGGCGTCCGCTTTTCCATGCCGGCTCAGGCTCATGACCGGGTCCGCGAGCTTGTCCCGCTCATAGGGCTTCACCCAGGGCTTGATGTCACTGCAACCGGCCGCCCCCGCCGTCATGAGGATCACGATTGCCGATGCCATCACTGCTTTGAAAGGGTTCATACACTCACCTGCCTCAAGCTATTCCCGCACCAGTTGCCGGATCTGCGTTTCGTATTCGTCTTCATAGCCGGGCTGGTAGCCATGATGGAGAAAACGTGCGTTGCCATCGCGGTCAATCATGACCGTGGTCGGCATAGCCTGCACTTCGTACTGTTCGCTGACATCGCTCTGCGGGTCATAAAGGATCGGATAGCTGACTGGCACCTTGTCCAGGAAACGGTGTGCCTCGTCTCGGTTCTCATCCACGTTGACCGCCAGGATGGTGAAACCGAGATCCTTGTACTGAGCGTACAGGTCATCCATCAATGGCATTTCCTGACGACAGGGCCCGCACCAGGACGCCCAGAAGTTGAGCATTACCACTTCACCACGGAAATCCTGTAGCCGCAGGTTCTCGCCCTGACGGCTTTCAAGAGTGAAGTCCGGCGCCGGAATGTTCATTTCCTCGGCCTGAACGGATGAAACGCCAACCAGCGTCGCCAGGGTCAGGGCCAATCCCAAAAACCGTGTTGTCATCATTGACTCCTGTTATCAGAAAAAGACAGAGAGGCCACCACTGACCTCAGTATTCATGGACGTTTTTTCCTCGCCCAGCACATCAATCCGGTAGAAGTGTTCACGCACCCCCAGATGGATCGATACGCTGTCGGTCAGCAATACCTGGTAACCAGCGCCCACGTTGAAGGTAAACCGGGTGTCACCGGCAAAGTCCGTGGCACCGGCCCCGCCGATCAGGTAGAAGTTGGTATTGAAGGCATAGTTCTCGGTCAGGAAGGCCTCACCGGGCAGCACATTCATGCCAATATTGATGTTGTAGTAGCGGTAGTCCCGGTCTTCGTCCGACAACACCTGAACGTCCCCGGCGAGCTTTTCAAAGCTGGTTTCTCCGCCTTCGGCAAAGCCCACATTGGCTTCAAAAAAGAAGGTTTCGCTGAGGTGGTAGGTCAGCTTGCCGCCCCACAGGAATGATGACTCAAAATCCTCGATATTGATGATGCCGGCGAACGCACCGATCTCGAAGTTCTCGGTGTCGATCAACGCCTCGTCGACCTTCTGGGGCCGCACATCCGGCTCGATCAATGGCCGGTCGTCCTCCTGGGCGCTGACAGCGGTTGGCACCAGCAGCAGGCCCGCAAACGGCAGGACGGTCAGAAGAATATGCTTAATCCGATTTTCCATTCTGTTGCTTCTTCGTTGGTTGCCCGATTGGTAAAAATCTTATAGTCCTTGACCTCGGCACGGATAAAATAGTTGTCCGTGACATAGGCGCGCAGGCCCAGGCCGGCGTGCCCAATGCTGTTATCCCGGTCTCCGGGGTCCGCCAGGGTGGCCTTGGGCTCGATGAAAATATGCCCCACGCCCAGCGTGAAGAACGGCGAAATACGCCAGTGCGGAAACGGCTGGTGAACGATGTTGGCGTTCACCATGCGAATTTCAGAGGCGCTTCCCAGTACCTGCGAACCCCAGAGCTCTGCCGACAGGTTGCGGGTCAGGAGATATCCGCCGTAAACCGCAGTTACCGCCGCGCCCTCGAACTCGCCCATCATCAACCCCGCCTCCCAACGGCGGCTGCTGAAATCATCAAAACGTGGATTACTGAGTGAGACCTGCTCACCCTCGCCATCCAGGGTCAGTTGCACATCGTCCACATGCACCCAGCCTTCACGGCCCTTACGGTCGGTGACTTTCAGCCAGGACGTCTTGCGCATGCGCAACGTCAGCCACTCGCCCTTTTCGCTGGTATGGAACACCGGGTAACCCACGGCCGGCCCGGTGCGCCATTCCACAAAGGGCTCCGCCACCTGAACCTGGGGCATCGGCTCGTCGGCACCGCCCCACAGCCAGTCGGCGGCAGCGGACAGGGGCGCGGTTAGCAACAGCAGTATCAGGGCCAGTCTCATGGTTAACAGTTCGGGTCCTATCAGTCCGCCGGAGCATCAAAGGGGTTGTTGTAATACTGGCCACCGATATCGAGCCATTCGGCAATCAGGCGTAGTTCATCTGGGCTGAGGCGCTCATAGTGGGTTCCACCAGCAAGGAATAGATCGAAAAAGTTGCCGCTGGCGCGGGCACCGTTCACGGACATGGCGGGAAAGACCGGCACGGGGGCGAAGATTGGCCGCTCATTACCATCTTGATCGAGAATAGGCTCACCATTTTCATCACGAAGCACTTCGCCCGTGTCTCTCTCGACATCATTTAGTTGGTCTCCAACAAGTTCCTGTTCGTTGTCGGTGAACAGCAACTCCCGGTAGGACTTGAAATGATCCGGCTCGTCTGTCGAAGGGCCATCGCTGAGGTCCAGTTGAGCGTCGGGCAGTCGGGTTGACTCATCTGCGGCGGTGTCCGAATGGCAACCTGTGCAGGTGAAATCAAGGTCGTTGCCGTTGCCGTCATCAACGATTCTCTCTAGCCCCCACAGCGGATGGATGTGCTGCTCGTAGTTGATAACGGTCCGACAGGCGGCGCGCCAGTCATCGGCGCACTCAGGACGGATCGGCGCGGGCGTTTCAAGATCCGCATAACTCAACGAGAAGGCTGTGCCCGGTGTGAGGCTGGCATCACCGGGGTCTGTCCACTGATCGACATAGACAGCATTCGGCCCGAGGCGACGGATTCCGTTAATCCGGGCCCAGGTTTCCGCCATGGTTTCGCCCATCATTGCAACCAGGGCAGGGTCGGCATTAGGAAATTCGATATCGGTCAGCGCTCCTGTATAAGCCGGAGCCGGACCAGCATCCGGCCGACCATGGGGTACGGCGCTTCCAGGATTATGGCAACCGCTGCAGGCCAGGGTTTCTCCGGGCCTGACGTTCAACCAGTTCTGGTGACGGGGGCCAATCCGTCGTCCTTCATCGTCCAACACGCTGATGGCAAACGCGACGTTGGCGGGCACTGCCACCCGAACCGACCCATCAGGCTCGACCGGCACGTAGCCGAGAATTTCCCGCATCGACTGCGCCTGGCTGCGCCCAAAGGCGGTGTTGTCGAAGTCCCTGACCTCTTCATCGGGAATTGAGACCGGCTTTTCGAGTCGAAGGAAGCGCCTGGGAAGGTTGTCCGGAGAAACAATCGCCGGATCGGCTGTCTGCCGAATACCCGCCGGAGAAGTATCAACGCCATCAATGTCGTAGACACTCTGGATCTGCAGTATGCCAAGACCATCCTCTGCAAGGGTCGCCGCATCGCCTGAGAACTGCGATTCAGGAATAAACGTCGGCAGGGACCTTTCGGTCATCAGTACTGCCTCGTCGAACTGCTGACCTTCCTCGGGCGACTGAATCGGGCGCTGGGTGCCGGACGCCATATCAAGCAACCACAACCCGTAAACGGGAGCGGCGGCCCGATAGGCGCCCGAGGCAATCCGCTCCTGCGTGCAGTTGAGGATGTCGCCATTGCCAGTGGCAAGCCTCAGCCGGCATGGGCTCCAGCTAACGAGGTAGCGACGTGTGCCATCCAGAAACGGGGATACCGAGCTGTAGTTTCCGCGCAGCGAGATCTCATTGCCAAGGGACAACCCGCTGACCAACGGCGTTTGCGCCGAGCCGGGATTGCCGTCAACGCGGATGCTCGCCTCTACATAACTTTCGACATCAATCTCAACCGGAACCGCCCCAAAGTTGTTGGTTTCGGTAGGACGGAGCTGAGCCAGAAGTCGACCGGAATCCGTCGCCTGCGGGCGCAGATACTCAATGTTGACGTCATCGCTGACAGAGCCATGAGAGTGGCGGCCGTAAAGATAACTGAGCCCGGTGCCGTCCGGATTGACCTTATAGAGGTTGAATCCGTTGCCCTGGGTTTGGCCGGCATTGTCCCAGCGGCTAAATACGATGGCGCCTTCGTCCGTTACCAATGGGTCCAGATCGTGGCTCTGGTTGAACGTGATCTGCTCGATGTTGTCCCCGTCAGCATCCATCACGTGCAGGACAAAGGCGGGAACCTCGCGCTCCTCGTCAAGCGCCGGATACTGGGGTTTGCCCTCGTCCAGCAAAATCGCGCGGGACACCCGTTGCCGCGTGGAGGAAAAGACAATGCGGTCATCAGGCAGATAGGCAGGAGCAATGTCCTGTCCTGCCTCGGCGGTGACGTCCGATTCGATAACGCGCCGGAGGCTACCGGCAACCGCGTCATACTCCCAGATATTCCAGGTTGGTTGTTCATCCTCAATCTCCGGCGCCCTCATGGCAAAGAGAACGCGGCTACCATCGTAAGAGACGGTGAGATCCTTGACGTCATAGCCAAACGGTCCCGGGAAAGCCGATGAAGTGATGTCCCGCGACGGAGCGTCAGGAGACGCGCGATCCTTCAGGAACAGGCGCGCTCCAGGGCGGAACTCCGTGGGGTCAGCAAGGTTGTCACCGATCAGTGCGCCGTTGTCCTCGTCAAATAGCAAAGGGCGTTTTACAAAGACAACGGGATTCTCAACAACCACGGGGTCACTGGACTGACTATCGCCGCCCTGGAGGCAGCCCGCCACCAGAGCGACAGGAAGAAGTGCGGACATCCGGCCCAAAACAGGCAGGAAGCACCCTAACCCACTGACGCGAAAATACATTTTATTTTCGTAATGTTTAGTCACCACCAACAAACCCTGTTTGGCCTGAAAATCCATTTACATACGCTAAGTCGAGTCGGTGCCTGCGCTCCAAGGCTTTTACGTAACGCAATGTAATAACGTGGAGCAGCCCTCAAAACCGCAGTTAATAGCTCGCCTGGACTTTGAACAATTGTAAAATGGCACTAATGTGCGAATGCTAACGAAATCGAGGGAATCGATCATGACAGTCTTTTGTACGACCCGGCAACTTTTAAAAAGGACATTTTTACTCACTGTCCTGCTGGCTTTGGTCGGAACGCACGCCCTTCATGCAACCGCAGGACCCAGGGAGCAAGCGAAGCGCATACATGAACGCATTGCTGGTGTACCGCCCTCGCCGGAGGTGCTGGATCAGATGGCGGCGAATATAATCGACAACGGCCCGTCAGGCGCCGTCTCCGCAGCCTACACGGCCATGGAGGATCCAGCGTTTTACGATGTTACCCTCAAAAATTTCGTCGCACCATGGACAAATGAGGCGATGTCCCCCTTTGTGCCATTGAATGATTACACCGCGACCGTCATCGGAATTGTGCGGGATAATCATGATTTTCGGCGCGTCTTATATGACGACATACTCTATGTGGGCAATTCCAGCCTGAATGGTATCTCGGCTTACTCAACGTCGAATAACGACAACTATGAGGATCTTGAGCGCTCCGGTTATTCCCTCAGTGATGACAACGTGCTGGAACAAACCACACAGTCCAGCCTCAATCCTGAACTGCCAACCGGAGCAACCGCGGGCATTATCACAACCCGGGCGGCAGCGCGGGCCTTTTTCAGCGCCGGCACCAACCGCGCCATGTTTCGTTTCACCCTGCTCAACCATATGTGCAACGACCTGGAGCAGGTCGCGGACGTATCCCTGCCACCGGACCGCATCCGCCAGGACGTGTCGCGAAGCCCGGGCGGGGACAGCCGGGTATTCCTCAGCAACTGCGTTGGCTGCCACACCGGCATGGACCCCATGACCCAGGCCTTTGCCTACTACGACTACCAGTACAACGCGGACACGGACCCTGACGGCGAACTGGGCAGGCTGATCTACAACTCTGTTAGCGACGTGGACCCGGAAACGGGTACCCGCGTTGTCGCCAAATACCACATCAATTCAACCACCTTTGAGCAGGGATACGTGACGCCGGACGATGGCTGGGACAACTATTGGCGGTCCGGCACCAATCGGCGCCTGGGCTGGGATGGCTCCCTGCCCGGCTCCGGCAACGGCGCCAAGAGCCTGGGGCGGGAGTTTGCCAATTCCGACGCTTTTGCCCAGTGCCAGGTGAAAAAAGTATTCCGCAATGTCTGCCTGCGAGAGCCTTCAAACGATAGCGATCGCTCAAAGATTAGCGAAATCGTTACGAGTTTCCGCAGCGGGTACAACCTCAAAACTGCCTTTGCGGAATCTGCCGCGTATTGCCGGGGGGAATAGGACATTATGAAAATCATAATCAGTAAAGGAACCCGAGCCCCCGCTGCGCTGTTCTCCGTTATTGTCGCCCTGCTCTTTCTTGCGGGCTGTAACAGTGGCGAGTCTACCGAAGCCCTTCCGAACACCGGCGGCGGCTCCAATACCGTTAGCTATAGTGGCCCGCCCCCCGCCAGCGACGATGTACTGAATTTCAAGCGCAGCGTGTGGGATGAGCTTTCTGGCCAGAACAAGTGCGGCGCCTGCCACAACGCCGGCGGCCAGTCACCACAGTTTGTGCATGAGGGCGACATCAACATTGCCTACGCCCAGGCCAATACCATTGTTAACCTGTCCGACCCGTCCCAGTCCGAGATGGTGACCAAGGTAGCGGGTGGCCACAACTGCTGGACGACGTCCGTCACTGCCTGTACCGACCTGCTGACGGTCTACATTTCAAACTGGGCGGGTGGCTCGGAGGGGTCAGTGAAGACCGTGGAATTGCGGGCCCCGGATATCAACGAAGTTAACGACACACTGAAGTTTCCAACTGACCCTGGCAAATTCCAATCCACTATCTACCCTGTGTTGACGAATTTCTGCAGCGACTGCCATACCAGCAATGGTCAAACGCCCTACATTGCGAGCAGCGACGTTGCCGTCGCTTACGACCAGGCCAAAAGCCGGATCGACCTGAACGACGGAATTATCCCTGGGACGGAGGAGGAATGGACACTTTTAGACGACGCATCTTCGCGCTTGGTTGAGCGACTGAGAGACGACAGTCATAACTGCTGGACCGACGATTGCGTTGACTCATCGCTCACCATGCTGGCAGCCATACAAAATTTTATTGGGAGTCTCGACAAGCCCCAACCTCTTCCCGACAACCTAGTCACCAGTAAAGCGCTGAACCTAGTTGATGACGGCTTGCTGGCCAATGCCGGCGGCCGATACGAAGACAACGTCATCGCGCTTTACGAATTCAAAGCAGGCGACGGCCCAACGGCCTTTGATACCAGCGGTATTTCCCCACCCCTGGACCTGACGCTCAGCGGCAACGTTGGCTGGGTTGGCGGCTGGGGTATTGATATTGGCCCTGCCTTTGAAACCGAAGAAGGCGAAATGATCCGTGCCGGCAAAGCTCAAGGCTCCACTGCCGACAGCCGCAAGCTGCACACCCTGCTGACCGCCTCTGGCGAATACGCCATCGAAGCGTGGGTTGTGCCCGGCAACATCACCCAGGAAGACTCCCGCATCGTGACCTACTCCGGCTCCTCGACAGCGCGGAACTTCACGTTGGGCCAGGACATGCAGAGCTACGAGTTCCTGCATCGGAGCACCACCACCGACCAGAACGATCCAATGCTGACCGAAGCCAACCCCATGCTGTTGCAGGCGACCTTGCAACACGTGGTGGTGAACTTTTCACCGGACGGTGGCCGCGAAATTTTTGTGAATGGCGAACCCTCCGGTGATGTCGACCCGGATTCCGCCGGCCTGCTGACCGACTGGGACGACAGTTTCGCCCTGGTGTTGGGCAATGAGACGGACGGTGAATCGCCCTGGGAAGGCGCGGTCAGGATGCTTGCCATCCACAACCGTGCCCTCACCGCAGAGCAGGTTGCCGCCAACTACGACGTGGGCGTTGGCCAGAAGTTCTTCCTGCTGTTCAGCGTATCCCACCTGGTGGATATGCCGGAAAGCTTTATCGTCTTTGAGGTCAGCCAGTTCGACAACTACGGCTATTTGTTCTCAAATCCGTTCTTCATCAGTCTCGACGAGACCCAGTCTCCATCGGGTATACCATTGAAGGGCATGAGAATAGGTATCAACGGCCGCGAAGTGGTTGTAGGCCAGTCGTTTGCCAACCTGGATCTAACACTGAATGCCAGTGATTACGTAGCAGGCTCCGGCCAGCCATTGTCAAGACTCGGCACGGTTCTCGCGCTGGAAGAAGGCCCGGAAAACGACCAGTTCTTCCTGACCTTTGAACAGCTCGGTAGCAACACAGACGTTCGAGTGGAAGGCCCTGTCCCGACGCAGCCACCAGAAACCGGTAGCACGGAATTCTCCGCCATCGGCCTGAAGACGTTTGACGAAGTGAATGCGTCCATGTCCAAGGTGACGGGTATTCCGACCACCCAGCCGGGCGTCGCCGAAACATTCACTACGGTTAAGCAGCAGTTACCGACCGTGGAGGACCTTGAAGGCTTCCTGTCATCCCATCAGATGGCGATTACCCAGATGGCGATCCAGTACTGTGATGTTCTGGTGTCGGATACCACGCGCCGCAACGCCTTCTTCCCGGGCTTTGACTTTGGCGAGAATGCGAGCACTGCGTTTGACGACGCCGGCCGGGATCTCATCAAAACGCCGTTGATGGAGAAGTTCGTCGGCACAAGCCTGACAACGCAACCGAGTGATGCGGACATTGAAGCCGAGCTGGACGCGCTGATGGGACGACTCACCACCTGTGGTGGTGGTAGTTGCGAAGCCGGCCGTACCGAAACCGTTGTCAAAGCAAGCTGCGCAGCCGTACTGGGCAGCGCAGTGACACTGATCCAGTAGAGGACGTTGACCATGTATATCAAACCTTCTCGCAAACGTGCACTGGCGACGGATCAACCTCTCCTGCACAGCGATCACTCAAGACCGAAAACCCGACGCGAGTTCATCGCGCAGGGCTTTATGACCGGTGCAGCCACCCTCTGTGGCGCATCCGTGTTCAGCTTGTTCGCTAATCCGCGGCAGGCGGCTGCAGCGCTGTCTCCGGACCTTGAGGACTGGAAAGCATCCTGCGGCATCGCCTCCGCAGGCGCGGGCAAGATTCCCTTTATCTGCTTTGACCTCGCCGGCGGTGCCAACATCGCCGGCTCGAATGTGCTGATGGGCAAATCCGGTGGCCAGTTCGACTTCCTGAGCACGGCCGGCTACAACAAGCTGGGCTTGCCCGGCACGATGCTGCCCAACGACCCGGCCTTCGTGAACCAGGAGTTTGGCCTGGCGTTCCATTCCGACAGCGGTTTCCTGCGGGGCATGCAAGACAGCACGTCGATTGCCGCCCGTGGTTTCATCAATGGCGCCATCATTGCCGCCCGTTCCGAGAACGACACCGGCAATAACCCCCATAACCCGATGTACGGCATCAGCAAGGCGGGCGCTGACGGTGAACTACTCACACTTGTGGGTTCGCAGAGCTCAGAAAGTGGCGGCAACTCCATGGCGCCCATGAGCCTGATCAATCCTCAAGTACGCCCCACCAAGATTGACCGCCCGAGCGATGTTTCGGGGCTGGTGGACGTGGGCGACCTGACCGCCATTCTGGATCAGGACGATGCCGTCGCCGTGATGGAGTCCATCCAGCGCATCAGCCGCAAGAAACTGGACAATGTCGATACTAAAATGACGATCACGAGGGATGATGTGGTGAAAGACCTCGTCAACTGCGGCTATGTTAAAAGCGCAGATCTGACCGAACGCTTTGCCGATCCGTCTTCTATCGATCCATCTCAGGATACGGACATCGTGGGTGGCATTTTCACCGAAGCCCAGTTCAACGAAAACTCGCGGCTGGGCCGGGAAATCCGCAAAACAGCAGCCGTTATGAAACTGGTCCAGAATGGCTACGCCGGTGCCGGTACCGTTACGCTGGGTGGTTATGACTACCACACTGGCGAGCGTGGCACCGGTGAAGAGCGGGACTACCTGGCGGGCCGCTGCATGGGTGCCTGCCTGGAATACGCCCACCGGACGGGCACGCCGCTGATGCTGTACGTGTTCAGCGACGGCTCCGTATCAAGCAATGGTCGGCTGGACGAATCCATGGCCGGGCGCGGCAAAGGCGAGTGGACAGGCGACAACCAGCAGACGGCTGCGTCTTTCTTCCTGGTCTACAGCCCGGCAGGCCAACCCACTGCCCTCACCAACCAGATCGGCTTTATGCGCTCGGACGCCTCCGTGGAAACCGCCTCGAGCCCTGCAGCCAACAACGTAAACCAGTTGGTGCAGACGGTATTGCTCAACTACATGGCCCTGCATGGGGAACAAGGCATGTTCGAGAACTCCGATCGGTTCCCCAATCATGGCCTCGGGAATCAAAACAGCCGTGATCGGCTCATCGCCCTCGAACCGATTGTGTGACCCGGCGTGACCGGGCTTACGGGCCCGGTCGCACACCCCTTTTGCATCACTCCCTTTCCGGCGGCATCAGCCCGTCCGAATAATGCACCTGACGCTGTTCATCAATGATGACGGCGTCGATGCCCTTTAACCGATTGACCATTTCAAGCCCCTTGGCCGCCCCAAGCACAAAGACCGCCGTGGACAAGCCATCGGTTGTGATGCTGTCGTCGCCGAGGATGGTCACACTCTGCACGCCTTTTGCCGGTTTTCCAGTCGCGGGCGAGAGAATATGATGGACACGCTCGTTGTTGTCGTCAAAAAAGAAGCGTTCGTAATCGCCTGATGTCGACACTGCCACGTTGGTCAGTGGCAAAACCATAGCGTTGCGTGATTCAGATCGGGGGTCCCGAATACCCACGATCCAGGGCTTGCCGCGCTTATCACCCAGCAGCCGCAGGTCTCCCCCCGCGCTCAAGCGGGCATGACGAATGCCGAACGATTTCAGGATGTCGATACCACGGTCAACGGTATACCCCTTGGCAATGCCACCCAGATCCAGCCGCACCCCCTCATCAAGGAATCGGACGGTATTGGCACTGGGGTCCAGCACCACCGATCTGTAATTCACCTTTGCCAAGCCTTCCGCCAGCTCTTCATCGGAGGGCTGTTGTCTGGCGCGAAAGTCGTACAGGTAGCCGATGGAACCAAAGCTGATGTCGAAGGCGCCATGGCTCAATTCAGAAATCCTCAGCGCCTGCTGAAGCACCGTAAAGAGACTGTCGCTCACCTCCACCGGTCCGTTGGCCGCCTCGCGGTTAACCCGGGACAGTTCGGAATCTTCCCGGTAACGGCTCATCTGACGGTCGATACGGTCGAACAAAGCCAGCACGGCATCTCCTGCCTCGCTGGCCACGGCCGGATCCTCGGTCCAGAACTCCATCTCTATGGCGGTGGTCATTGCCGTACCGCTCACACGTACCCATTCGGCCTGGGCCGGCATGGCCACAGTCAGCAGCGTGGCCATACCCCACGCCAACGTCCGTGCAACTGTCCCCTTATTTAACCATCCGTTGTTCACCACCCACCCTCGTTTCAATAATTGTGTTTGATCGTTGTTTTGATGCCAGCCCCTGACTCATCCCCTCTACGCCCCCCTCATCCCCCCGTCTACGCCAATAAAAAGTGCGTCAGGAGGATGAACAGCCGGGAGCATCGTCGCACTATGCATGAAAGCTATTCCAGCGGATGCTCTCCGCTCTCACAATAACAATCTTTCACCGCCAGGGTGTTAAGCGAGGCAAGATGATGAAAAACCCGGACTGGTGGCGTGGAGCCGTCATTTACCAAGTCTATCCACGCAGCTTCTACGATTCCAATGGCGATGGCATTGGTGACCTGCCTGGGGTTACTGCCAAACTCGATTACATCGCCAGCCTCAACGTGGATGCAATCTGGCTGTCACCCTTCTTTACCTCGCCGATGAAGGACTTTGGCTACGACGTCTCAGACTACCGCGGAGTGGACCCGATATTCGGCACCATTGAGGACTTCGATGAACTCATCGCCGAGGCCCACAAACGCGATCTGAAGATCATGATCGACCAGGTGTTGAGCCATTCCTCCGATCAGCATCGCTGGTTTACTGAAAGCCGCGCCAGCCGCGACAACCCGAAAGCGGACTGGTACGTGTGGGCAGACCCGAATGCCGACGGCACCCCACCCAACAACTGGCTGTCGGTGTTTGGCGGCTCCGCGTGGGCCTGGGACAGCCGCCGCAAGCAATACTACCTGCACAATTTCCTGACCAGCCAACCGGATCTGAACTTCCACTGCCCGGACGTGGTTGAACAGGTTTTGTCAGACGTAAAATTCTGGCTGGACCGCGGCGTGGACGGCTTCCGCCTGGACGCCATCAACTTCTGTTTCCACGATCCGGAACTGAGGGACAATCCGCCCAGCAACGCCGTTGCTGAAGGCTCCATTGGTGTGCGCAAGGAAAACCCTTACGCATACCAGTTCCACAAATACGATAAGACCCGCCCGGAAAACCTGGCCTTTCTGCAGCGCCTGCGTGCCCTGCTCGACCAGTATCCCGGCACGACTACCGTTGGGGAAATCGGCGACGACAACTCCCTGCAGACCATGGCGGAATACACCAGTGGCGGCGACAAGCTGCACATGGCCTATTCCTTTGATCTGCTGACAGAACAGCATGGAGCCGACTTTTTCCATAAGACCGTCGACTCCATCGAGAAAAAACTGACCGACGGCTGGCCCTGCTGGGCCATCGGCAACCATGATGTTTCACGGGTTGCTACCCGCTGGCAGGCGGGTTCGCCCGAACAGTTGAAAGCCTATATGGCAATGCTGCTGACACTCCGTGGCAGCGTTTGCATCTATCAGGGCGAAGAACTGGGGCTGACCGAGGCGGAGCTGGAATACAAAGACCTGGTGGATCCCTATGGCATCAATTTCTGGCCCGAATACAAAGGCCGGGATGGTTGCCGTACACCCATGGTATGGCACAACAAAGAGGCCAATGGTGGCTTCTCCGATGCACGCCCCTGGCTACCGGTTTATGATGAACACTACAGCGCCGCGGTGGCCGTCCAGCGCGAACAGGAAAACTCCATCCTGCAGGCATACCGTACATTCCTGGGCTGGCGTGCACAGCAACCGGTACTGTTGAAGGGCGACATTGAGTTTCTGGACAGCCCCGAAAACACTCTGGTTTACACCCGGACTTATGAAGGCGCCACTTTCCTGGTCGCCCTGAACCTGACTGATCAGCAAGTTCGAATCACAGCTCCGGCCGCGGGCCAGAGAGTCAGCGGCGCGCCGGATTTTGTCGGCGGTTCCTGGAATGACCGGGAGCTGGAACTGCAGCCCTGGGGTGTGGAGATTGCAACACTCTGAGTCCGCTTTCACAGATCAAACAAGAAGACATACGTTATGGCCAGCGTCACATTAAGAAACATCTGCAAGAGTTATGACGAAACCCAGGTCACCCGCAATGTGAACCTGGATATCGACGACGGTGAATTTGTGGTGTTTGTCGGCCCCTCCGGGTGCGGCAAATCCACCCTGCTGCGAATGATCGCGGGGCTGGAGGACATCACCTCTGGCGACCTGTACATCGGCAATGACAAGGTCAACAACCTGCCTCCCAAGGAACGGGAAGTGGGCATGGTGTTCCAGTCCTATGCGCTATACCCCCACATGAACGTGGCGGAAAACATGGCATTCGGTCTCAAACTCGCCAAGACTGACAAGGCCGAGATTGACCGGCGCGTTAACGACGCTGCCAAACTGCTGCAACTGAACAACCTGCTGGAACGCAAACCCAAGGATCTGTCCGGTGGTCAACGCCAGCGGGTTGCGATTGGCCGCACCATCGTTCGGGAACCCACGGTATTCCTGTTCGATGAGCCCCTATCCAACCTCGATGCCTCCCTGCGGGTGCAGATGCGCATCGAGATCTCACGACTGCACAAGCGGCTGGACGCCACCATGGTGTACGTCACCCACGATCAGGTGGAAGCCATGACCATGGCCGACAAGATCGTTGCCCTGGATAACGGCACCATCGCCCAGGTCGGCAAGCCCATGGAACTCTACCACTACCCCGCAACAAGGTTCGTGGCAGGCTTTATCGGTTCCCCGAAGATGAACTTCATCGACTGCACCGTGGAGAGTGCCAGCAGCCAGTCCGTAACCGTTACCATGCCCGGCAAACACTCTCTCGAACTGCCCATCAACGGCCATGAGCTGGCCGCTGGTGAATCTGTCACCGTGGGCATTCGTCCGGAGCACCTGAGCAACGACGAAGAAGCGGATATGTACCTCGACGGCGAAGTGACCGTCGTGGAGCGGCTGGGTTATCAGACCCTGGTGCATATGGACGTGAACGGCGTGGATGGCGTGATCACCATGCGCACCGACGGCAGCGACCCCGTCCAGGAAGGCTCGAAAGTCACCCTGGGCATCAAGGCCATCAAGTGCCACCTGTTCCGCGAAGATGGCAACGCCTGCCCCCGGCTTTACCGGGAACCCTGCATTGATTTTTGATCTGCTCTGACATCTTTTCAGGGGCCGGTTCCGTCACGTACCGGCCCCGATCCCTACTGCTGAACCCTGCTATATTTGGGGAACTATGCACTTAGGCTCATTGGACTTTCCCGGAGTTGCAAAACAGCAGACAGAAAATACACCCAAGTGTTTAAACACTAGTGTTATGGAGCAATGTCCGAGAGCCATCGCCACCTATCAGTTCGATGTGGATAGCTCTTCTTCCTACAATCATGGCAACCAAAGGGCGTTGGTCTATGCGATCGGCGGCAAGCTTGCGCCACTCCTTTAGATCTACTTTCGATGGGGAAGGATGGTCTTCGGGATGTGTATGCCATTCGCCCAAATACCGCACCGCACCTTTGCTGCTTCGCCATTGCTGAAACGCACGGCGCCGATGAAATAAAGGTGAACGCTGAAATGAATAGCGCGACCTAATGTCGATTCGAGTGGGATGTGTTGCTTCGATTATTTCAACATGAGGGCCTCTGACTTTCCCTAGGAGAATCCCGCCTGACTCCGGCTCCGATTCTGCCAACTGAATAAATGCACTGACGTTTAAAAGTACGCCAGGGGGGATGTAAAGTAGATGTTAGCTGGTAGTGCCTTGGTCTTTTTTGTTGGCTGGGTGCCAGTGGCCTTGGCCGTAAATTGGCAGTAAAGCTGAGGGTCGCATGCTGCAAGCGTTACGCACATTTGTCGACCATCTTGCATGGATACCGTGTATCCGTTAATCTAGCCCAATGATTCATTCGTTCGGTAACCGGACCACGGAAGACCTCTATAATGGTGTTAGCAACGCTCGCGTGAGACGGTTGCCGCAGAACATTAAGGAGTCTGCGCTCTATAAGCTTGATATCCTTAACTCGGTAGGTTCTCTCGATGAACTCAGATCACCGCCGGGCAACCGGCTTGAGGCACTGAAAGGAGATTACGCAGGCTTCCATAGTATTCGTATCAATTCTCAATGGCGCATTGTTTTCCAGTGGGAGGGCTCGGGCGCTCATGAGGTCGAAATAGTTGATTACCACTGAGGTATCGTCATGATTCCTGCTCACAGAATAAGCACACATCCCGGCGTTATATTAGTTAAAGAATTTCTCGAGCCATTAGGCCTTACTCAAAAAGCTTTGGCTGATCATCTCGGCGTACCAGTTCAGCGCATTAATGAAATTGCACGCGGTAAAAGGGGAATCACTCCAGATACTGCTTGGTTGCTCGCGGAGGCGTTTAACACATCGCCTGAGTTCTGGCTCAACTTACAGTCAACCTACGACCTATCCTCTAGCCGTCCAACAACTCATGTCTCGCCTCTGGTGCCTGCCAGCGCGTAACAAGTCACGCAAGGCGGACGTGCTGACGCACGCCGCTTCGTTCAGCGTTAGCTGTGTGGTGCGTTGTTCCTTTTGGGTGGCGGGGTGCCCGTGGGCCCTGGCCGAAAACGGGTAGCAAAACCGGCGAACTTTACGGTTCGCCAAGGCCGTCAGAATCCGCCATCAGGTTGGCAGCTCAAACGGTCAATGGTGTTGGTAATGGAGTGGGTGTTTGCCGCGCGGGGCTGTCCGCCGAAACCAGGTTCCTTGCTTACCTGCTAGTCTGAATTTCTGGTTCATTCACCGCATCAAGGGCGGTGGTTTTAATCACAGTGCATCGGCGGTTGCTGGTGCCAGGGGGGCGTCGGTGCGGGCTGTCATGTTGGTTGCCAAAGATCGGGTTTCATTCCGGTTCGGTAGTTCGCAGCTAACAAAGCCATCAAATTCGCTCCCTACGGTCGCCGGACGCCCTTGTCAGGGCGCCGTTTATGGCCGGCGTTAGCTAGTGAGTACAAAAAGCACACAATGTGCTATTCTTTGACCCATGAAACCTATCACATGGAACCCAGAGAAGAACAAGCTTCTCCAGGCAGAAAGGAGCGTCTCTTTCGAGGATGTGGTTTTGCATATCTCGGTTGGAGGCATCTTGGATACGTTCGAGCATCCGAATCAGGAGCGATATCCGGGACAACAAATTCATGTGATTGAGATAGAGGGGTATGCGTATTTGGTGCCCTTTGTAGAGTCAGAGGATGAGGTTTTTCTGAAAACGATCATCCCGAGCCGGAAAGCGACCAAAACCTATTTGGGAGGTCCAAAATGAGTAGGCTGGATAAAGAAGAGCAGGAAATTCTGGATGCATTCGATGCAGGAGAGCTGCAGAGGTCGCCAGACAGTGAAGACAGGAAACTGCGGCATCAACAATACGCCGAGGCCATGTTCAAGAAAGACGCCCGTATTAACATCAGACTATCCTCCAAGGATCTTAGGGGGCTCCAGAAGAAAGCCCTGGCAGAAGGCATCCCCTACCAAACACTTGTTGCCAGCATCCTTCATAAATATGTGGAAGGTCGCTTGCACGAGGATCGATAGCTAACCAGGCCATGCACCGGATGCCAAAACCTCCGCTTCGCTGCGGTTTTGCCACCGGTGATGGCGGGCGTTTCAAGTCATCACTAGCCCAGCTAGTCAGTTGCAACACGCGGGGCAGCCTTTTCTTTTTACGGGACAGCAATCATCGGATCCGGACGTGTCAACAACGGTGAGTTTTGACCGCTTTTTATCAGTTTAGATTGTCCGGTTTTC
>OJHI01000074.1_pt1 | contig 54133 bp, 54 predicted proteins | sample 1595181 | NCBI WGS metagenome assembly OJHI01 (sample SAMN05416830, study PRJEB24817) | seawater metagenome | isolation source: Sea water | place: Canada:Atlantic | collected 2013-07 | reverse complement strand
TTTCATTATAAGAATTTTCTACTTAAAACTCCCTTGGTTTTTTGGGGGGATTACAGTCCCATTTGTCTCACTAATAATTGTTGTTTATAAGTAAATGATACTATGATTTGCGAGACAAGTATATGAGACACTTTTAAGCAAGTTTGAGCACTAATCTGATCACTTTAATATTGTCTCATTAAACGGTCGTTTAATGAGACTACTATTTTAGTTATCTAACTTTAGAAGTATTAAGTAAAGTGAAAAAACGAAATCAATTCAATTTCCATCGATCCTTTATATGCTTCATTGCTTGTTCAATATCGAGTTGTATGCTGGAATTTCCAGATCGAAGATAATACTTTGAAAAGCCACTGTCTAGCAAGTACACAGGATGTTCGGACGGTTCAACTATTATTCTACAAACATCAAGTTCGTTCACAGAATGGAATATAATATGGACGAAAGGGCAGCTGGCGGCACCCAGTTTGTTTTTGACTAAAGTCATAATGTATAGCTCAAATCCGTCACGATTACTTTTTTTGAGTGTTTTATAATCCCAATCCAATCCGATGATTGTTCCTTCATCAGTCACACCGATGAGCAGATCACCACCGCGATGATTTAAAAATGCCGCGATAGTCTTTGCTATCATTAATTCCAAATTTTTTTCTACACACTCTCGTCTTAGATCCCACCTAGAAGTAGCCTTAAATTCCACAGTTTCTGACTCTCCCGAACCGATAATCACCTCTAGATCAGCGCCTAGCTGATCCTTTAAGGTGGTTAAGAGAATATTTGACCTAGTTAAGGCAAGATAATAAAATCCAGATCCTAAACCTAAAATACTACCGACACCAATAAACATGGTTGTCATATGCATCATCTCAACAGTAAAAGCACTGGACAAGCGAATCACCAAAAATTCCCATAGTGTGTGTCTTTCAGGAAGCATATGGTTGAACTCCAACCAATAAATAGCCATTGTAATGGGGTGTAGAAAAACAATTCCGAGAAAGCCCCCCACCCCAGCATGGCTAGTTAAAATTTTGAGAGCTTTTATCATAGGGGTATGTTTTGCAAAGATTTTCAAGGTAGTTGCCACCATTGTCTAATTCATTATCTACTTTGTCACAGGTCAATGAAGTCCATCGATTCGATAACCTACGCCAATGGATTTCTAGCGTTAGGGGGTTACGGCCGAAAATATGGCGGCATTTTGAAGCAAGTTTAGCTTTCTGATATTTATTCAAAACGATGGACGCTGTGAGGGGCAGATATAACCTTCGTGTTGGGTAAAAGCTGTTAGATACCAGCCGGTTATCGAAAGAAAAAACGACGGTATCTTGCAATTGCTTTTAAAATACCGTGTTTTATCGTGCACTACCGACGAACCTGCATTATGTGCTGCAATAATAGTCGAAGATTTTCGATTGAATCTCAAATTACATCGCCTGACCTATTGTCTACTACCAACGGATTGAGTGATTCTCTTAAACGCGTTAAAACCAAATACGTACTCCCAAAACAATTTCTGTATTTTCAGATAAACCACCTTCAAGCTGAGAGTAAGCTGCCGAATCACCGTATTTTTTCTGCCAGGCAATACCTATATATGGCGCGATTTCTCTTTTAAACTCATATCTCAAACGTAAATCAATTTGTATATCATTAATACCCTGTCCAATACCAAAGTCAGGTAAGTCATTTGCTGATGCGTTTAGTTCAAATCGAGGCTGAAAAATTAATCGTTGACTAAAAAGTAAGTCATAAGATGCAACAAAACGTGCTGATACATTGGCATCTTTATCAATAAAAAGAGCGGACTCAACTTCAAACCAATAAGGGGCTAACCCTTGAACGCCTAATACGCCAAAATAACGTTCATCATTTGCTCCATCACCGTAGGTTCGGTCGTAACGCGCTCCAAATTGGAGATCCCAGTAGGCAGAAGTGGCCTCACTATAGAGCGTTTGCAATTCGAATTCACCGCTACTTTCTGAGTTATTATCTTCGCCCTCAAATTTAAACCAGAATTTTTCATAATCTGTGCCCCTCCAACCCTGCATATCCCAACGGTTCATTGATGAGTCACTACTATCGCGGTATTCGAGTTGCTCAAATATGATTTTACTCACTGTCATTTCATCGGTATCTTCCCATCCACCCATGTGCCTATATTCATAACCACCGGAATTAGCATGAGGATCTCGAGTTCCCGTCGTTTTTTCTTCCATGTCCATTTTCATCGGCATTGCGTTCTTTGTTTTTTTAATTTCGCGATGTTCTTTTGGATCCATTTCCATTTGTTGTTCACTACGGTCGTTTTGTGAATGCTCATCGTTGAGAGACTCATTAGCTAAAATTAGCTGTGGGCATGCGATACTCAGCATTAAAATCGTTATTTTAAATAAACTCATGCGACTACTACCTCTCTGAACATGCCTGCGGCCATATGATAAAGTAAATGACAATGGAAAGCCCATCTACCCGGTGCATCGACAGTCACAAGAAAACTCACTCGTTGAGCCGGCTGCACTGCAATAGTGTGTTTTCTAACCTGAAAACCACCGTCTGGCGACTCTAAATCAGACCACATTCCGTGCAAATGCATTGGGTGAAGCATATTACTATCATTGTGTAAAATAATTCTTATCCGTTCGCCCAAAGGGAAGTGTAAGGGTTTAGCCTCATTTAATTTAAGCCCATCTATCGACCAAATAAAACGTTCCATATTACCTGTGAGGTGCATTTCAATTTCCCTGGTTGGCACACGAGTATCATCAGGTTGGTGTAAACCTCTTAAGTCGGCATAGGTTAACGCGCGTCTGCCGGTATTTCTTAAACCTGGACCAGGATCATCAAGGTTTACTCTCGGCATATCAACCCGCATGTCTACACCCGCACCATACTCAGTTGAAGCATGATTCACCTTTTGACTAGCTTTGAGTAGAGGTATCCCGCCCATAGAAGCTGTCGATGGCATTTTTGACATTTTCTGCATATCGTCCATCCCACCCTTTTTTCCCATATCTCCCATCATATCAACCATGGTTAACAGTACAGGAGCATCCATTTCTGGTGGAGGAGCTTGTAATGTTCTACTGGAAGACAGCGTTCCGCTGACGTACCCGGAACGATCAAGTGCTTGTGCGAAAACAGAATAGGCTTGGTTGTCAGGAATTTCTACGATCACATCATAAGTTTCACCAGCACCTATTCTTAACTCGTCAACTAGAACAGGATGGACTGCTTGACCATCAGTTGAAACCACTTTTAATTTAAGTCCAGGGATCCGAATATCAAAGAACGTCGCAGTCGCAGCACCAATAAATCTTAAACGGATTTTTTCTCCTTTTTTGGCGATGCCGTGCCAATGGTTAGCGGGTGAATTGCCATTCATTAAATAAGTGTAAGTTGACGCTGTAATATCACTGAAATCTGTCGGGCTCATTCTAGCCTTGTTCCAAGGTTGACGTTTATTAAACGCTTCGGTTAAGCCCACTTTAGATACATCATCAAAAAAATCACCGGCAGTTTGTTGCTGGTAATTGTAATACCCCCCCATTTTTTTGAGATTGAGATAGACATCAACCGGATTTTCGTCAGTCCAATCGCTTAACAGAATAGGATAATCGCGATCCACAATTTCTTCGTCAAAAGCATTCTCAGGATCAATAATTAAAGCACCATAAACGCCTGTTTGTTCAGCTAAAGTGTGAGCGTGATACCAATAGGTGCCGTTCTGTTTAACTTTAAACTTGTATTCAAAAGATTCACCCGGTTGAATACCTGGGAAGCTAATACCAGGTACTCCGTCCATCTCTGGCTCTAATATTATTCCGTGCCAATGGATCGTTGTCATTTCATGTAAATAGTTGGTGACGCGTATTGTGACCTCGTCACCTTCTTTTATTCGCAACACTGGTCCTGGGAGCAAACCATTCACTAAAGTTGCATTGGCTGTGTTTCCCGTGATGTTAACTTCCTTTTCACCTATGTCTAGATTAAAGCGATTTCCCGTTAATTGTTTATTGGACGGATTAGCCCAAGTCAAAGTACTCATCATTCCGGTTGAAGCTAAAGCAGTTAAAGCTGCTGTCCCCTTGACAAAACGACGCCTAGATAGGTTTTGAGATATTTTTAGTGTCATAGATAACTCTCCGAATATGTAATTTTTCTGAACGCTTAATAATTAATAAAATAGTTGTTAATCATGTATTTGTAATCAGCTCTAAATTTGGGTGCTGACGTTTTTAACATTAACTCCATAAGAGTAGACTAACTCACCCCCTAAGTAGGCGGTTATTAGCAAGGCTGCACTAGTTGCTATACAAATAGCCAAATAAGACCAATTAGTAGCGACATTAAATGTTTTATTATTCCACCGATAAACTCCTTGCCATACCGCGAGTAAGAACATCATGAGCAGTGTAATTTGAGCCAACTCCTGATGAGACTCTAATCTATTGCTGTTAAAGCCGAGTTCTACAGCTTTATCCAAGGCGACATCTCCAAATATAGCGGCAATGGCACCGAAAAACAGAGCTAAAAAAAGCGCAATATAACTTAATGTTGGTAAAAATTCCTTAGAGGCTAAGTCTTTTTTCCTTACTAACAAATAGCAATTTATACTAAGCGTTACTAAAAGCAAGACGATTTTCATCTATTTTGGAATAAACTCTGTAGCCATTTTCCTTATTTCTCAATGGTAACACCAGCCCTTTACGCGTGTAAAAACGAACCGATTCAGGAGTTATTGATAACTTTTTGGCTAATTGTCCTACAGTCATAATTAATCGCCTTTATTTAGATGAAATCGAACTACCTTCGTTATCTAGAACCAATAAACATTTGGTGAATGTAGAGTGTACACCTATGTGCATGACATAGGTCAAGATAATAACAAGGATCTATAAAAAGTGAAATACGATGAAATATTTTAGTACTCGTTAAGCTTTTAGGTAGGCATAAGCTTAATTGTGTTCGTAGTTTTTTTGGTTAAGTCAGTTTGTTTATGTCCAAGGTTAATTTCGAGGGGATGTGCGCTAAACCCCAATTAGCAAAGGTGCAGCCTTTGATAATGGAGCTAGGCCAGTAATATATCTACCTGACAATGAGGGAGCGTGGATTCCTGAAATACAAAGATGGCGGCAAGTGCGTTTTGAATATGGAGTTGTTGACTGGACGTTCGAGAGAGAATGGCGAAAGAAAGGCGATCTAGTGCTCAAACAGCTTCCAGGAATTTATATTATCCATTGGAATCCAAACGAAAAGAAGCAGCTTGAAAAAGCACTGCATAAAGATTTAAAAAAGAAAATTAGAGGCTATTTGCCCATGGAGCATCTTAATCAGATGTTCTAAAACATATAACAAGCTACTCCTATATAGTTCTGACGCATAAAATCACGCCTCTATTTTGGGTTCCGTATAGTAAAGGGTTAGGCAAGCATAAGCGCTGCAAAACCACTACTAATAACTCCAACTAAGAAGGAAATAGCAACTTCTTTAGTTTTATATTTTGATTTAAAGCGTGTTAACTTCGCTACCTTTTCAGGATCTATCAATGTAATTATTTCACTAAAGAGCTGAGCGGCTTCATAGTATTCAGAGATAGAAGCTGATGGGTCATTGCCTGTATTGTTTAGTTCTTTCTTCCTAGCACTTCTCGCGGTTTGTTCGGCTTTTTGAAATTTTGTAATGAGTTCACTTTCAGAAGCTTTAGATGCAAATGCTCGCATGTCTGGGTCTAGAATGATTTTTTCGGCCCTTTGTCTATACTCAAGCCACATGATTTTTACAGCATCCAAAGATGCTCGTTGCAGATGGCCATAAGCTTTTTCAATATTTTTTTCATAAAGCTCATCATTCGTCTTCGCAACAGCAATATGAGATAAAGCGGCCTCAAGCTCAAAAGCGATTTGTTCAGGTTTACTTCCTAAGATGGCAATTAAGTCTGCATATATAGGTTTAAACGTTTCCTCATGAAATTTATATAATTCTAGTTCCGTCATAGTTTTATATTGTTAAAAAAAAAGCTGGGTAGCCCCAGCTTCTTGTATTAATTTATTGAGTAGTTATATAGAAAGGTAAGAATCTATTTTTTCATCAAGCTTATCGTCCCGTTTACGGTACTTAAAAATGTTGCCGCGTGTAGGAACTGCGCTCGACTTGTATGCGCGTATGTGGAGTTTTTCATCCTTTATGGATTCAACTTCCTTATTCACTTCCTCTAAGTTAGCTTGAGAATCGACACTTTTGCCAATTAGCCTACTGAAAAAGCTTCCATAAATATTATTAGTCATATCTCTCAAAATATTAACGTTGAAATTGAGCAATTTACATCAATATGTAGAGTGTTGCTCAATTTTTAGCTTGTTTGCAACCTAGCATAATTGCTAAGCGATTGATATAAAAGGTGTTATTTCCTTTAACTTTGGGCAGTTTAACTTTATGATCAAAGCCTGTCAAGGACCGTGTAAATAAGGAATATTTGATGACCTCTAAAAATCAGGGGGGGGTAAGTAAGAAAATTCTTATATCCAAATTAAAGGAGTTTTTTAATAAAAAACCGAAACTAGGCCTTATGGGGGGCTCGTATGAATTGGTTGTTTTTACTTTTTTTTCCGAATTTAGTCGACAGTCTTGAGTAAGTTTAATTCTCAATCACAGTTTTCATTTGATCCAATGTCTGTTTAAAACCTTCGAGGCCATTATCAATCTCGTCCATATAATCTAGTTTGTACTTACTCATACTGGCTGTGACATGAGGATAATCTTTCACCATAAGACGGCGTAAAATTAAAATGTTTTTTTGCAAGTACCTTGCCTGCTTTTCCAAACTCTCGAATTGTTCACTCTGCTTGTTGAGTTGTTCAAATTCGCTTTGAACCGACGATAGTCGATTCTTATTCTTGTTTAATTCCTTTAATGGGTCGGCACCGCTATGCGCAGAAGCAAAAGCAGAAAAAAGTAAAAACGTTAAGGTAACAGTTAATTTGCCCATATGGCTTCCTCTTAATTAATTTGAATAGGACTTCAAACCTATCACTGAAAATAAATTACTAATTATTTAGAATAAAGCTCTACAACTAAAGATATCATTGATATCCGAAGGTAAATCACTACGTGTCAGCATTGTGTTAAATGTTCCTTCAAATTAGGCATGATTAACACTTATTCTAATACGAATAATAATCATTCTTATTTATATTTGCAAGAGCAAGCAATGAAGAAGGTGGGTATACAGTATTTGCGGATTATTGATAACAACCTAATAAACAAGTGCCTCCTGTAGTTTTTTGGTGTACTATTAAAACAGCTATGAAGATAAATCGTCACATCGTTATCCACTGTTTACTGGCTTTATGCTTGTTTATTCTGCCGTTGCAAAGCGCATGGGCAATGACGAGTATGGCTTCGTTTGGCATGGATATGGGGCCTCATCAAATGTCTGATATGGATATGAGCGATCATCATGAGATGATGAAAACATCTTCTGTAGCTGATATGGGTGTATCTAGAAAAAACATTTTAGTCGAGCCGCCCGTGGCTGCTCAATAATCAGGAATTTACAATGTTAATTAAAAAATTATCCCCCCAGGGAAACATCAATTTACCTCGCCAAGGAAGTGATCCAATTGTTTTAGAGGCACAAGGCTGGGTAGGTAAAGACCTCAATAAACTTTGGGTGAAGGTGGATGTTGAAAACGTCAGCGGTAAAACAGGCGAAGCTGAACTGCAGTTTTTATACAGCAAAGCTATCGCCCCATACTGGGATGTTCAAGTGGGTTGGCGTCATGACAAAATGCCAACTCCTAATCGAGACTGGTTCGCGGTTGGTTTTCAAGGTCTTGCACCGTATTTCTTTGAAATTGATGCAGCCGCCTTCATTGGAAATAATGGTCAAACCGCGCTTCGCCTTGAGGCCGAATATGAAATTATGCTAACGCAAAAGTTAATTCTCACGCCTGAAGTTGAAATCAATGCATACAGCAAAGATGACGAAGCAACGGGTGTGGGCTCAGGTCTGTCTGATATTGAGCTAGGCCTACGACTTCGCTATGAAATACGACGTGAATTTGCACCGTATATAGGGGTGAATTGGAACAAGACATACGGTGATACAGCAAACTTTTCCCGAGATGAAGGAGAAGATGTAAGCGACACTCAGTTTGTTGTGGGAATACGAGCTTGGTTCTGAAATTAAATTTTAAAAGTAAAAAGGAAAAAATAATGTTTAACAAAATAATCTATATCTCAATGTGGCTAGTACTCGTAGCCTTTACAACAACATCTATAGCGGGCGGTGAGTCTACACATGTTCATAAACACGGTGCTGGTGAGTCGGTAAGCAAACCTATGCAAATGCCATCCGAGGAGCATTCTGGGCATCAGCATGATTCAGAAGGCAGTGCGGTGGGTCAACCAGCTACCGAATCTGCAGCGACAAAAACCATTGCCGTAACCACCTTAGACACAATGCGTTTTACGTTTTCATCACAGCCCGATCTGAAAGCGGGGGATATCGTGAAGTTTGTCATTACCAATAAAGGAAAGCTTCCTCATGAATTTTCCATAGGAGATGAAAAAGAACAGCAAGCACATCGGAAGATGATGCGTCAGATGCCCGATATGATTCATCAAGATGGCAATACGGTAACTGTTAAGTCAGGGGAAACAAAAGTACTGACGTGGGAATTTAAGAGCGGGGATGTAGTTTTTGCGTGTAATGTGCCAGGTCATTTTGAAGCAGGTATGTTTCACAAAGTATCCTTAAATTAACTAAATATGAGTGGGATATGCATTGAGCTGCCGAGTAACAAGGTAATCGGTTTTTAATATGAAGCGGGAGTTAACCAGATGATTGTTGAGGATATTATGACAAAAGCCGTTATTTGTGGGCAAATGACGGATTCCGTTGGAATGCTCGAACAACTAATGAACAAGGCGGGCGTACAGTGCTTGCCGATTATTGATAATGCAGCTCAGTGCATAGGTGTAATAAGTGCCATTGATTTAATTCAGCTACATGCTATTCAAGCATCACTAAGGGGTGATGTCCAAGCGTGGGAAATTTGTACCGAACCTGTTGTGGAAATTAGTCCTTACCAATCCCTTACAGAAGCAGCAGAATTAATGGTGAGTAACAAGTTACATCATCTGGTTGTCACCGGCGCTGAGGGTCTCTTGGGTATTGTTTCGTCAATGGATATTTTAGAAAAGAAGGTATTAAGGCAGGGGGCTCGTTAATTCAACAGTTATATTTATTACATGCTCACAATCATGACCTTATGTAATCAATAAAAATTACGGCTAAGAAATGATCTTAAAAAAAGGGAATTACCATGAAAGAACATATGGATAACGACCGAGCAACAAATTATCAAAAAAACAGCATGTCGCCTATAGAGGGGATTACAATGCCATAATGTAAGCTATTTTTTTACATATAGCGCATCAATAATCGAGCATTCTGCTACAGAGCTATCGGCCCCTTTGCATTGAGAGACCATTTCATTGAGTGCTAACTTGAGTTTCTGCAAGTCATCAATTTTTTGCTGAACCTCAGTTGCATGTATCATTGCCAGTTCTTTTACCTCGCCACAATAATGATTGGGCTCATCAATAAACGTAAGTAGTTCCTTAATTTGCGCAATGCTAAAGCCAAGTTCACGACAACGGCGGATAAAACAAAGTCGTTTGATAAGCTTTAGATCATAAAGCCGATGGCCTCCTTCTGTACGTGGCGGGTCTGGCATCAGGCCCGTTTTTTCATAGTAGTGCACGGTTTCTATTTTGCATTTTGCTCGTTTAGCGAGTTGGCCGATTGAGAAAAGGGTTGTTTCCATAACAAAAACCTCTTGAACCTGTAGTAACTACAGGTTGTATGATAACAAATGTAAAGAACAAGGAGGTGTAGATGAAAAAGGTCATTCTTGATTCAGAACTAATATGTCCTGAGTGTGGACATAAGGAGCTTCTTGAAATGCCAACAGATGCATGCCAATGGTTTTATGAGTGCCCAGCTTGTGAAGTTTTGTTGAAACCAATACAAGGAGATTGCTGCGTGTTCTGTTCTTATGGAAGTGTTGCCTGTCCTCCCATTCAGTTACAGCAGATGGGCGAAACAACGGAGGGCCCATGTTGTGGATAAGCTTAAATGGCAATCTAAGACAAAACTACGGTGGTTAACGCTGTTTATAACCAGTGGCACCCTATTGTGTTGTGCTTTGCCGGTTTTGCTTGTGTCACTTGGTTTTGGCGCGGTAGTAGCCAGTTTGAATTACAACATTCCAGGGCTATTCTTTCTTGCAGAACATAAATTATGGGCACTTAGCATATCCGGATTATTATTAACCTTTCTCGCATGGGTTATCTGGCGACCTGATCAAGCCTGCCCCATTGACCCTAAAGGAGCGGCGGCTTGTAGACAGTCAAAAAAATGGAATAAACGTATTTTTTGGTTAAGCGTGGGCATTTGGATGATTGGCTTTTTCTTTAGCGTTTTATTGTTACCGCTGCGTCAATTATTGAATTTGTAGAGGAGATAAATGAGATGAAAAAAATATTTAATCTTACCCTTGCGATGAGCTTAGTGGTCGTTTTGGGGATGCTGCAAAGTGTTCAGGCCAGAACTGTAGAGATCGAGGTTTATGGTATGACCTGTGCCTTTTGTGTGGATAGTTTAGAACGAAAATTTGGCGAAATGCAAAGTATTTCAAACGTTGAAGTAAGTCTGAAACAGAAAAAAATACGCCTTCAAACTGAGGGCAACCAGCCCAGCATTGAGAGTATTAAAAAAGCCGTATTAGGCGCAGGCTTTACCCCCGTAAAAATTACGATACTGGCAGATGAAAAATAACAATATTACCGCGCAGATAGCGATATTGTTATTAAGTTTTGGTATCAGTAATACCGTATATGGCATGGGGCTGCGCTCATTTGTTGCATTACCGGTTGAAAAAGACGGGGCAGTGGTGCGGCTAGCATTTGAACATACAAAGAAGTCAGATATAGATAGCATTACGACTAGCCTGGCATACGGTTTAAGTGCAAACCAAACTGTATTACTAGGCCTGCCTTATCGGCTTTCACCAGCTGGTAAAGATAGACAAGGGGATGTGTCAGTTTTGTATCGCCATATTGCCTGGAAAAACGATAGTTTTATGGGCACGGATCGTTTTGGTGTTTTGGCAGGGCTTGTTGTGCCAACTGAAAATGATAGGGATACTGCAGTTCAGGCGGGGTTTGTATTTACACACTTCAAAAACCGTAATGAAATTGATGTCGATTTTTTGTATCAACTAGGAATTGATAATCGTCTCGACAGTGGCCGCTATGATCTGTCATGGCAATACCGATTATTTCCCGTAGATCGGCCTAATTGGGGCTTCGCATCAGAGCTAAATACGGTGGTGGAATTAAATGGTCGTTGGGCTGAAGATAATACCGTGACTCATCAATTGACCCTAGGTTTGCAGTGGATTCATCAAAAGGTAGTCATCGAGGGTGGAATGGTTAACGACCTAAACAATGCTAATGAAACACGCTTCATACTGAGTACTCGGTTTCATTTTTAACTGCAAAATAATTTCTCAATGGAAAAGCATCGACACTAATTAAAGATAACCAAGATATAGATAAATATATTCAGGCCTGACCCAAGCAAACCATTTGGTTTAGCAATAACACTAATTTGACAAGCTATAATTCAAAAGGTTAAAGTTCACGTTAATGTTTCCGAAAAAACCTCATCGTGCTTAAACACGTAACCATACTATTAATGATTCTTAGCTCGCTAAGCTATAGCAGCGTTTGGGCAATGAACAGCCATGATGATATTGCTGGGAAACACCAACAGGCCATGTCACAACAAGCTGATTTACACAGCATTGATCTAACTAGTGATCAAGACAACCACCTAGATGATGATCACTGCTGTCATGCAGGCGCTCATTTGTTAGGCTTGATTGGTCTCTATACAAAAGTTTCGCCTCACGTGACTAAACGTGACACCTTGACATATAACTCACTTTTTCAATCACACCAAACCAGTCCGCTCCAACGTCCTCCCCTTAGCTAATTCCTAATAATTTTGTCGGTTCTAACCGGCTATACCTACACGATTCATTAATTTAGATCGTCTATGTTTTATTTTATTTATAGGAATTTCCATGAGATTTTTAAATGTCATTAGCCTTTTTGCATGCGCCTTATTGTTACCTTCAACAGTTGGCGCTAACGAGCAACAGAAGCTCGAAAGTTGGCTAAACCAAGTAGTACAACATCATCCTAGATTACAAGCAGCTCAAGCTTCTGCTGATAAAGCAGCAGCTGAGCTTCGTGCTGCCAATCAACCTTTGTTCAACCCAGAACTTGAATTTCAGTATGAACGAGCAGGTGTTGACACAAAAACAGCCGGCATCACTCAGACCATTGACTGGGGTGATAAACGATTAGCGCAAACACACCTTGCCGATTTCAAATTGCAGCTTAGCCTTACTGAATTAACTGTTGCACAGCAAAAATTAACTGCTGAAGTTTTATTAGCATTGGTTACATATCAAGCCAGTATTGATACGCTGAAAATAATTGAAAAACGTTCAAATTCGATGTCACAGTTTTTCAGTATTGCCAAACAGCGTTATCAAGCTGGAGACCTTACCGAAGTTGAACTGGCTCTAGCCCAACTAGCAAGCAGCGAAGCGAATTTTGAGTTAGCTGATGCTCGTTCTGAGTTAATTATCAATAAACAGAATCTTTATGTGGTATTAGGGAGCGGGAGTAACTCTTTACTAATGTCATTACCAGTAATGAGTGACATACCTAGCAGCTCAGAATATCCGGTAAAAGATTCAAATCAAATACTTGATCGCTTACCAGAGATGCGTCTTGCCCTTACTCGAATGAACATTGCGCGTGCAGAAATTAAATTACGTCAGCGCGAACAACGCCCTAACCCAAGTATTGGAATAAAAGCAGGTAAGGAAGGCAACGATAATTTAACGAGCCTTAGTTTCTCAATGCCTCTGTTTGTACGAAATAATTTAAGCGCTGAAGTAGAAGCCGCCCAATTACTGCTTATACAGCGTGAATATGAAGCAACAAGTACGAGACAAGCATTACTCGCTCAACTGACTTCAGCAGAACAAACACTTCAGGTTAATCGTCAAGCATGGGCTCAGTGGGAAGCGACCGGAGGTCAGCATTTATTACGAAAAGAAAAACTGTTAGGCCGTCTATGGAAAGCAGGTGAATTAAGTACAGCCGACTATTTGGTGCAACTCAAACAATCACTTGATACCGAAGAAAGTGTCATTAGGCAGCGCGCTCAACTATGGCAGTCTTGGACGCAATGGCTCATTGCCTCTGGCGATATTGCTAAATGGATAAGCCCCCAAAGTAGCCTACAAACAAACAGCATCCCTAAGAAATTAGGCAGTGGAGAATAATAATGAATAAGTTTAATACCATTTTTTTGATCACTCTTTTAACTCTATCAAGTGCTCAAACCATCCATGCATCAGAAGATGACCATGACCACAAAACCGCACATACTGAAGAAGATCATGATACGCATGAAGAAGACGGTGATGCCCATGAAGAAGATCATGATACGCATGAAAATGACGGCAAAAAACATGAAAAAGGCGGTGATGCACATGAAGAAGAGGAAGGAATTCATTTAACAGCTGCTCAACAAAAAGCAGCAGGCATAACCACTACGCCCCTCCAGTTAACGAATATAGACCTCAGCATTAGTGCACCAGGCGAAATAACCCTAAATGCTTATGCAACCAGTCAGGCTGTATCACTCATTAATGCTCAGGTTGTTAAAAGACATGCAAAACTAGGTGATTTAGTGTCTACGGGGCAGCCATTAGTCACGTTATCTAGTGTTGAAATGGCACAGGCACAGGGCGACCTTTTAGTAGCTGCTCGAGAATGGACCCGTGTTCGAAAGTTAGGACAAAAAGTAGTTTCTGCGGCTCGATACATACAAGCCAAAGTAAACAATGAACAGGCTCGTGCAAAAGTGCAGGCATATGGCATGAACCAACAACAAGTTGAGGCCATTTTAAAAGCGGGTAATGCCAGACTGGCCAACGGTCGCTTCCAACTATTAGCGTTGCAAAGTGGCACCGTAATTCAGGATCAATTTACATTGGGTGAAGTAGTTAATGCAGGTCAAATGTTATTTAAAGTTAGTGATGAAACGAAACTTTGGGTAAATACTCGACTAACCGCAAAACAAGTTACAGACGTGCAAATAGGAGCTATGGCCAATGTCATTTTTGGTAAAAAAACATTAAAGGGAACCGTTATTCAACGTCATCATTCTTTGGATGAAAGCACACGTACTATTGGTATTCGTATCGAAGTAGCAAACCCTGATGACGTATTACACCCAGGTGTTTTTGTTGACGTAAACATTGCTGCAAATAACGCAGAAAAAGTACTGTCTGTTCCTGCCGATGCGGTTCTACGTAGCCCTGATGGCGATTGGATGGTATTTGTTGAGCACGAAGACAACCAATTCGAGCCTAAAGAAATCAATGTATTACGAACAAATAATGGAGTGACGGTAATTGATGGTATTGATGCAGGCACTCGCGTCGTAACTCATGGTGCATTCTTTTTACAATCAGAATTAGCAAAGTCTGGTTTTAACATTCATAACCATTGAGGCCACAACCATGTTTAATAAAATTATTGACCTCGGTATTAATAATCGTCTGCTGGTAGTGCTTTCACTGCTGGCGACTCTTGTTGGCGGAACATTAATATTACCTTCACTTAATCTTGATGCCTTTCCGGACGTAACCAATGTTCAAGTACAAATTAATACTGAAGCTCGTGGTCTTGCTTCGGAGGAAGTCGAGCAACTAATCACCTTCCCTATCGAATCCGTGATGTACGCCTTGCCTGATGTTGAAGAAGTTCGCTCAATATCTAAAACAGGGCTATCTGTTATCACTGTCGTTTTCAAGGAAGGAACCGACATCTATTTTGCCCGGCAACTTATTTTTCAACGCCTGCAATCGGCACGTGAGCAAATTCCAGATGGTATTGGAACCCCTGAAATGGGGCCAAATACTTCAGGGCTTGGGCAAATATATCAATATATTTTGCGTGCTGACGATCCTGAAAAATTTGATGCTATTGCCTTGCGAAGTCTAAACGATTGGGTGGTCAAGCTGCTATTAATGCCTGTTAGTGGGGTAACCGAAGTCTTATCATTCGGCGGTGAAGTTAGGCAGTACCAAGTGCAAGTACATCCCAGTAAATTACTGTCTTATAAACTAACCATTAAAGATATTGCTGAAGCTATTGAAGAAAACAACCGTAATGCAGGTGGCTGGTATTTAGACAGAGGTGCGGAACAACTCATTATTCGTGGTGTAGGCTGGGTACGAAGCGACAAAGAGGGTTTACGTGACATCGGTAATATTCCGTTAAAAAATATTGACGGCGTATCAGTACGAGTCAGTGATGTGGCAATAGTCGATTTTGGCCCTGAAATTCGTCAAGGCGCTGTGACTATGTCGACTCGTGATGTTAAAGGAAACCCAGTTGCAATGGGCGAAGTAGTAGCAGGGATCGTAATGAAACGCTTAGGCGCTAATACAAAGGCGACTATCGATGGTATTAAGGCAAGGCTACCCGCGATACAAACGGCATTACCGGACGGTGTGACTATTGAACCTTTTTACGATCAAGCAGACTTAGTCAATCAAGCTGTTAAGACGGTAAGCTCAGCATTATTACAAGCATTCGTATTGATTATTGTTGTCTTAATGCTGTTTTTAATGAACATCCGTGCCGCTTTTTTGGTGCTCATCTCAATGCCAATATCGGTTGGTTTAGCACTCATGTTTATGGCCTATTGGGGTATTTCAGCGAACCTGATGTCGTTAGGTGGTTTAGCCATAGCTATCGGTATGATGGTCGATGGTTCGGTTGTGATGATGGAAAATGTTTTCAGTCATTTAAGTAAGCCTGATAGGGAGCACGAGCAATACGCTCAAACAGTGCTAGCGGAAGGTGCACCCGATCCATATAACGTAGCTCAAGACCATCATGGGATTTCGCTTCGAATTCTAATAGCTGCCCGTGAAGTCGGCAGGCCGGTGTTTTTTGCGGTGATGATTATCATCATCGTATTCGCACCATTATTTACGTTGGAAGGTGTCGAAGGCAAGTTGTTCCAACCAATGGCTATTTCAATTGTATTGGCTATGTTAGCTTCGTTATTAGTTGCGCTTATTATTGTGCCTGCGCTGGCAACATACATGTTCCGTCACGGGGTTAAAGAAAAAGATAATCCAATTGTTACCTTTTTTGACAATATGTACCGCCCGCTGTTATCACGGGCTTTAGGTGCACCTCGTAAAATTGTCTTCGGCGCCGTCATCTTGTTTATTGGCTCACTCGCTTTAGTGCCTTTTCTTGGAACAGAGTTTGTGCCTGAATTGGAAGAAGGCACCTTAAACATTCGTGTCACACTAGCGCCTTCATCTAGCTTAGAAACCTCATTAGAAGTATCTGGCAAGCTTGAAAAGAAATTGATGACCTTCCCAGAAGTTCTATACGTTTCCAGTCGAGCTGGACGTGCTGAAATTGGCGGTGATCCTGAACCTGTATCCAACGTTGAGATATTTGTTGGCTTGAAACCTGTAGATGAATGGACAAGCTCATCCAACCGTCAAGAATTACAAAAATTGATGGAGGAAAAGATGTCAGTTCATCCTGGTTTGCTATTCTCATTTTCACAGCCCATTGCTACTCGCGTAGATGAGTTACTGTCGGGTGTGAAAGCACAATTAGCTATAAAGCTGTTTGGCCCAGATTTAGCCACGCTTGCAAGCACCGGTAAAAAAATAGAAGGCTTGGTGCGCAAAATTGAGGGTACTCGCGGCGTTGAAATGGAACAAATTGCGGGTGAAGCTCAATTGGCTATTCGTCCTAATCGCGATTCATTAGCACGTTATGGCATTCCTGTTGCGCAAGTAATGGATCTAGTCGCCAATGCCATTGGTGGCATGGAAGCAGGTCAAGTCATTAACGGCAACGAACGTTATGATATTACTGTTCGTTTGGATGCAGGTTATCGCAACAGCATAGAAGCCATTCAAAATATCACCTTACAAGCACCAAACGGTGCATGGGTTAAATTGGCTGATGTAGCTGAGGTGAAAATCGAATCAGGTCCACCACAAATCCGTCGAGATGATGTGCAACGACGAGTGGTCATTCAATCCAATGTTGAAGGCCGTGATATGGGTGGCCTTGTAGCTGAAATAAATCAGCGAATCAATGACGAGATTGATTTACCCGCTGGTTATACCGTTGTGTTTGGTGGGCAGTTTGAAAACCAAAAACGAGCACAAGACAAGCTGATGATTGTTGTTCCCGTTTCACTGGGAATGATATTTTTAATGCTGTACTTTGCATTCAATTCTGTCGGGCAATCCTTATTGATTATGTTGAATGTGCCACTGGCAATGATTGGCGGTATCGTTGCATTATTTATCTCTGGCCAATACTTGTCTGTACCGGGTTCAATTGGCTTTATTGCCTTGTTTGGTGTTGCGGTATTGAATGGCGTGGTGATGATCAATGCCATTAATCAACGCATTGCAGATGGGCTTTCTAGTCAACAGGCCGTGTTTGAAGGTGCTGTATCACGTTTACGTCCCGTGCTCATTACCGCCGCAACCACAGCTCTTGGGCTTATCCCAATGTTACTAGCGACAGGAATTGGCTCAGAAGTACAGAAGCCACTGGCAACGGTTGTCGTTGGCGGGCTTTTCTCAGCAACCTTGTTAACGCTGGTGGTAATACCTGCGTTATATGCGTATTTCTCAAAGCAACATAATGAAGGGTAGGAAATAGAAATGGCCGGGTGTAATAGCTGTTCCAGCGATAAAATAGAAGCGGCAACGAAACAACAAAAACGCGTATTAATCTTAGTGTTATTAATAAATGCGGTGATGTTTGTCGTTGAATTTATTGCTGGTATGTTAAGCCACTCCACCGCATTAATGGCGGACTCATTAGATATGCTGGCCGATGCTTTGGTGTACGCTCTAGGGCTATTTGCCCTAGGGCGTGCAACTCATTGGAAGAGTCGCGCGGCATTAACTAGCGGTATATTTCAGATGATATTGGGCATAGGAATTTTAATACAACCAATCTACCTACTAAGCACTAACAATATACCTGATGCCTTCAATATGGGGGTTTTTGGCCTATTGGCACTTATCGCTAATACTATATCTTTCCTCTTGTTAATGGCCTATCGAGATGGCGACATAAATATGCGAGCCACATGGGTATGCACGCGCAACGATATGATTAACAACGTCGGTGTGCTCATTGCAGCCGGCTTGGTTTATTGGTTCTCATCGCCGTTACCTGACATTATTATTGGCTTGATCATTGCCATAATCGTTATGCATTCTGCTTGGGGTGTTATTCGTGAGGCTAAGAGCACTTTAAACATAGACTTAGAATAGCTTTAAAGTGAGTACGAAAAATAAGTCTAGAGGCTCATTAACCGCAATCTTTTCAGGTACTCATGGATGACATTGGGAAAATAATATATCTTCACCAGTAGTGATAACACTTAAAGTAAAAGGTGGTTACTTATTCCCCGCATTGAAAAAAAACACGTTGGGTAAGCCTATTTATAGGTACAAAAAAACAACTCATATAACAATTGAGTAATTCAAGAAGAGCATTAATATGCGAATTCAATCATTAATTTTTAGTCTAATTATCTTTCTTTTTCCATTAGTAGGTTTTTCTGAAAGCTCTCATGACCACGGTTACGGCACATTACTGTAATGATATAAATAAGAAACTTATAGAGGGTTTTAATTACAACAATTTTGTTGTAATTAAATAAACATTACTTGAAAGCTCATTTCATAATAACTGAAATTAGAAATATTCACGGCCAGAAAGTAATAAACTTAGACAGGTTGCCGAGATTAAAAAACAGCCTTCTTCATCTGTCCAGCTACTTCAATGTGTCGTACATTTCTATAGCGAAGAAGGCTGTTACTTTTAAGCCTCTCGATTACTAAATGCAAACGTTCTCTTTTCGATGCAGCCAGTGATACAAAACCGGTAATACCAATAATGTTAGTAATGTCGATGAAATAATGCCACCAATAACAACAGTGGCTAAGGGACGTTGTACTTCAGCGCCTATACCAGTATTCAATGCCATAGGCACAAAACCCAGGCTTGCAACCAATGCAGTCATCAGTACTGGTCGCAAGCGAATCATTGCACCTTCGGTAACAGCTAATAATAGGTCACCTTTTTCGTGCCAGAGATCGCGTATAAAAGCTAGCATGACTAAACCGTTTAATACCGCAACACCTGATAGGGCAATAAAACCAATACCTGCCGATATAGATAAAGGCATCTCTCTAAAATACAGAAATAATACGCCGCCCGTTAATGACAACGGCACACCACTGAAAATAATCAGTGCGTCTTTAAGAGAAGAAAATGCCATCACCAGAATAGCAATAATTACAATTAATGTAATTGGTACTACCATAGATAATCGCTTACTGGCCGACTCCAATTGCTCAAAAGTACCACCATACTCTAACCAATAGCCTGGCAGTATATCGGCTTGTGATTGTATTTTTTCTTGAACTTCTGCGACAAAACTCCCTAAATCACGCCCACGCACATTGGCCGTCACTACAACTCGTCGCTTACCATTTTCACGACTAATTTGAGCTGGGGAAGGTTTGATGCTGATTGTGGCAACCTCTTCAAGAGGCACATAGTCACCATTAGGAAGCGGAACAGGCAATGATTTTAGTCCTTCTACATCTCGCCTAAGCAACTCAGGTAAACGGACAATCAGTTCAAAACGGCGATCGCCTTCATATAGAATGCCTGCAGATTCGCCACCGATAGCTGCAGCAACCCAATCTTGTAGTTGAACCACACTTAAACCGTAACGACCTAGTTTTTCTCGTTTAGGATTTACAGATAATGAAGGCAACCCCTCCACTTGTTCCATGCGGGTATCTGCAGCACCTTCAATTGAATTAACAATTTTTACAATATCACTAGCAGTCAACACCAATTGGTCTAAATCATCACCAAACACCTTGATCCCCAAATCGGCACGCACACCGGAAATAAGCTCGTTAAAACGCATTTGAATGGGTTGGGTGAATTCATAATTATTACCTGGTAGTTGTTTTAAAGCCTGTTCCATTTCCTCAAGTAATTCGTCTTTCGTTTTTGCAGCATCAACCCATAAGTTACGAGGTTTCAGAATGACGAAAATGTCTGCGATACTTGGCGGCATTGGGTCAGTGGCCACCTCAGGCGTCCCAATACGAGCAAATACTTTCTCTACCTCGGGAAAGTCTTTTATTCGCTGCTCCAATATCTCTTGCATTTCGACGGACTGCTCTAAGCCTGTGCCAGGTATCCGTAATGCTTGAACTGCTATATCGCCTTCATTCAGTTGTGGGACAAACTCAGAACCCATAGTTGTTGCAAGCCAGATACTGAATGCGACTAGAACCGTTGCACTTAACATAACCAGCCAACGAAATTTTAAGGCTAGGAGTAAGAGTGGGTGATAAAGTGATTTGGCAGCACTAATCACAACGCTTTCTTTCTCGCTTATTTTGCCATTTAAAATGACTGCAACGGCTGCTGGAACCAAGGTTAATGACAATACCATAGCTGAAAGTAACGCCACCACAACGGTAGCAGCCATAGGGTGAAACATCTTACCTTCAACACCACTTAAACTAAAGATAGGGATATAAACAATGGTGATGATAGCGACACCGAATAGACTTGGGCGTATTACTTCGGACGTTGCTTCAAATACAGTGTTTAGTCTTTCGCTGAGATCTTGTCGCCCACCCCGATGCTGCTCTTCAGCCAACCGGCGTACCGCATTTTCAACAATGATTACTGCGCCATCAACAATTAGGCCAAAGTCTAAAGCGCCTAAGCTCATTAAATTGGCCGATATACCAGCGTTGACCATACCCGTGATAGTCATCAGCATTGATAAAGGAATTACAGCTGCCGTAATGAGTGCCGCACGCATATTCCCCAAAAGTAAAAACAGCACAAAAATAACAAGCAGAGCCCCTTCCAATAGGTTTCTTGTCACCGTCGCTATGGCTTTATCAACAAGGCTTGTACGGTCATAAACAGCTTCTGCAATAATGCCATCTGGTAACGATGCCTGAATACCGTCAAGTTTGAGGGCGACATCCCTCGCCACAGTGCGAGAGTTTTCACCGATCAACATCATTGCCGTTCCCAATACGGTCTCTACACCATCACGTGTCGCAGCACCTGTGCGGAGTTCTTTGCCTATAGCAACCTCTGCAACATCATTAATTTTTACTGGCACCCCATCATTTTGCTTGATGATGACATTAAGAATTTCATCTGTCGTGGATAATTGCCCTTGAGAACGCACCAACAATTGTTGCCCGTTTGCCTCAATATAGCCTGCGCCGCGGTTATCATTATTTTGTCTTAATGCATTGGCAACATCTTCTAAGCTTACGCGATGGTAAAGAAGCTTTTCAGGGCTAGGCATTACGTGATACTGCTTATTGTATCCGCCTATGCTGTTGACCTCTATAACCCCTTTAACTAGCGCTAGTTGCGGCTTGATGATCCAATCCTGTATTTCCCGTAAGGCTGTTGCTGTGTATGGTTTTCCATTTACCATGCGCGCTGATGGCTCTGCCTCTACGGTATACATAAATATTTCACCAAGACCTGTTGAAATCGGTCCCATTTCTGGCTCCAATCCAGAGGGCAACACACTTTTAATTACAGCAAGGCGAGCATTAATCAAGTTTCTTGCGAAATAAATATCTGTCCCATCTTCAAACACAACCGTGACTTGAGATAAGCCATATCGGGACAAAGAGCGTGTATAGGAAAGCCTTGGCAATCCCGCCAACGCAGTTTCAACCGGATAAGTAATTCTTTGTTCTGCTTCCAGTGGTGAATAGCCTGGTGCCGCAGTATTAATTTGGACCTGAACATTGGTAATATCAGGTACAACATCGATGGGTAATTTTTGATAATTCCACATACCAATACCGATGATCACAAAAATAAAACTTAGAAATAAAAAGCGCCTTTCTATAGCAAGGCGTAAAATTGATTCAATCATCATGCGCCCTTAGTCGTTGTCTTCAGCTTCGGATTTCAAAATATCCGCTTTTATTAAGTAACTATTTTTTGATACATATTCAGATCCCTTCTCGATACCTGAAATCACTTCAATCAAATTATCATCAGACTTACCAAGGTTCAGCGGGGTAAATTCATAAGATTCATCTTCTTTAACAAACACACCAAGTCGTCCCCCTAGCTCTTGAATTGCTTCTTTCTCCACAGCTAGTGAAACCTCGAATTTACCAGTATAAATTTTTGCTTTGGCAAATTGACCGGGTGCTAGTTTTAGTTCCGTATTGTCAAGTTTTACACGTGCAAGCATATAAGGTTTGTATGCTGCCGATACTATGTGAGCAACTTGAGACTGTATCCTTTGCTCATTAACAAGGACCATTACAGAGTACCCAGAGCTAACTTTCCTTTGTTTTTCTGGGTAAATGCGAAACTCAGCCCATACAGTATCTAGATTGGCAATAGTTAATAATTGCCGTTCTTGTGTTAACTCCCCTGGATTAGCTTGACGTTGTAAAATGGTCCCTGAGATAGGTGCTCGAACGGAGTAGGTTTTTAGGCTTTCATTTGATTCAATGGTTATCAGTCGATCGCCCTTTTTTACTATATCGCCAATGGAAAAATTTACTGACTTGATAACACCCGGAAAACGAGCTTGAATTACATTCAAGTGTTCAGGTGCTTGTGTTACTTTGCCATAAACGGTGACGGTTTGATTAATAATAGCGGGTGACGCAACGGCTGTGACAATCTCAACTTGTGCAGCTAAATTATCATTGATTCGACTAATCTCCTCATATTCTTCCTCGTCATGACCTTCGTCTGCAAAACTAGTTTGAACAGGCAATGTAATGCTCATTAACAGCAATAGTGTAAGTGGGTATTTATTCATTATGATTTCCTATGTGATTCGCACGCGGCGGAATCAATTGACTATGTTTTTTTAATATTCTTTTTTGAGCGAACGCTTCGCTGGTTAGCTGTTCAATCAATGCCTGGCTAACCAAACCATTGGTTGCAGCATCAATCAGAGCTTGCTTGGTTGCCAACAACTCTTCTTGTGCGGTTATCAGATCTAGATAGCTATATCGCCCATTTTCATAACCTTGTCGCGTTAAGTTAAGCGCTTTTTCCAGAGCAGGAATTGAAGTGTTTTGAGTTTGATCAACTGCTTCAATATTTTGTTGTCGCAGGGAATAGGCTTCAAAGAGTTTTGTATGTAACTGCAGTAACGCATCTAACCTGGCATATTCGACTGCATTACGACGAGCCAGTGCCACCTTCACCTCTCCTTGGTTACGCTTATTTGAAAATAGCGGTATTGAAAACCCAGCAGTTAAAGCGGCATCATCGCTTTCTTTAAAGCGCCTAACTCCAGCTTGCCATGTAATATCACTCTTTCCGTTCGTCCGAGCCAATGTAACTTCGGCATCTTTAATTCGCTGTTCACTTGCAAACACCTCAATAGCCGGAGACTTTTTTATACGGGTATATAGTTGTTCAAAACTTTCGCTCGTACCGAATTCAAATAAGTTTCCAGTAAGTTTTATAAACTGAGGATTCATTTCTCCCCAGAAGCTGGCTAGAGATACTTTCTGTCGTTCAAACTTGCTAAGCAATGCAGCCAGTCGAATTTCTGCCTGAGTAACCGCAACCTGTGCACGCATGACTTCTGCTTCTGGCGTTACCCCTCGCTTTGCACTGCTTTTTATTGTCTGAAATAATGAACGGGATAAGTCTAAAGCTTCATTGGCAAGCGCTATGTTTTCTTGAGACGCTAATCCATTGATATATACTTGAGTTAATTTACCGAGCACGTCCAAGGTGGCTGCCTGTTGCAGCCATTGCACGCCAGCTAATCGCGCATCTACGAGTGACATACGAGCCTGCCGCTTGCCTCCCATTTCAATAACGGATGACAATGATAAAGTCGCCTCAGCGCTATCAAACCCTCGGAGTTCACCAGAACCAGCGAAGTTTTCTACTTCAAGCCCTAGTTCAATTACGGGACGTAACGATTGAGTTTGTCGTTGAGCGCTGTAATCATCCTTAACGAAAGAATATTGGTATAAGCGAGGGTTTTGTTCGAGTGTCTGAGCAATCGCTTTTTTTAATGTCAAATCAGTATTAGTGTCCGCATAAGCAAGGTGCGGAGATAATCCGCTTATCAAAAATACAGCGGACAGATAGAGTGTTCTACACCCATTAATTGAGGTAAATCGCATAAAAAGATCCTAATTTATTCAAAATTTCCCGCTTCAATCAGCGGATGAAGTTTGCTTTATTTAGGAATGTTCGATGGGGGGACGTATTAAAGGCTTTGTATTACCATTTGGCGCATCTTCACTGTAATAGGATATAACAGTGCGCGTTGTTTGAATTACAGCATTAGAGGAGTTAACGAACATTACAACACAACAATGCCCGTGACAACAGTCACAGCAGTCTCGTTCATGCTCTTCAAGCAAATCTACTAATTCAATACTCTTCGCTGACTCATCGGAAGTACCCAGAAAACCGTCAAGATAGACATGTTCTACATCTGACAGATGTAACTGGCCCGGATAACTCAACGCGGCACTAGACTGCAGTACAATCAGGCTAAGTATGAAATAGGTTAAGAGGTTTTTGAGCATTTTTTCAAAATGCCTCATTTTTTTCATCGTTGTCAGTAATTTTCAACGAAAGTATGCGGCGTGCTCCATATAAAACGATTAAACCAATAATTAATCCGATAACTAAATCGGGGATTTGAGATCCTGACAGTGCTACTAATGACCCTGCGACAATAACCCCAATATTGGCCAGTACATCGTTGGCCGAAAATATCCAGCTGGCTTTCATATGAGCCCCGTCATTGCGTGATTTGAAAATCAGTAATAAACACGCAATATTTGCTATTAAGGCTATAGCACCCATACCCATCATGAGAGTAGATACCGGCTCACTTCCATAGATAGCACGTCTCATAACTTCAAACAGAACACCCAGAGCAAGTGCTAGTTGTAGCCAGCCTGAAAAATGGGCTGATTTGAGTTTGAGCTGAGCCGATTTGCCTACTGCATATAATGAAACCCCGTAAACGGCTGCATCAGCAAACATATCTAATGAGTCTGCAATAAGCCCTGTGGATTGAGCCATAATTCCCACTATAATCTCTAGCAGAAACATAATGGCATTGATCACCAACAACCAGATCAAAACACGCGATTCTCTTTGTTCACTGTGTAAGCTGGCATCTTTGACTCTCTGTGATGTATCGCAATCCACTGACTCACGCGAGATCAATTTGGCTCCTAGCCCAACAGAATTAAGTGTTGCTTCGATTGTCTCCGTTATATTAGGGTGATGATATAAACGCACTGTCCGACTTGAAATGTCGAATTCAAACGTGACATCTTCGCCGAAATTTGCAAATGCTGTTCGAATTAGGTTCTCTTCAGAGGGACAATCCATCTTAGTAACATTGAACACACTCACACAGCTTATCCAAGTCTCTATATCGCCATTCAATAGAGATTCAGTTTTGTCGTTTAGATCGTTTGTCATCGTATTTACAGTAAGCATTCATTCCAGTTGCTATAACTTGTCCTTGATAAAAATATAAATAAGAGTATAAACTCTATAGCTACTATAGAGTCAAGTGGTGAGTTTATGAAGATTAGTGAAGTATCAAAACGTAGCGGCTGCTCAATTCAGGCGATTCGGTACTATGAAAAAGAAGGCTTGGTTTCGGCACCATCCAGAACAGAAGGGAATTTCCGTTTATATAGCTCTGAAGAGATCGAAAGACTGTCATTTATCAAAAATTGTCGCTCATTAGATCTCTCGTTAAGTGAAATCAAGCATCTCCTTGAACTACAGTATTTACCAAATACACCTTGTGAGGTAGTAAATAGAAGTGGTTCCACTAATTAGGACAGCCTACTTAGGAGTTATTTTCCCAGTTAATCATGCCGCGATTAGCGACTTGATGGTTTCATAATACACCTGATCGGGTGTTGCCTTTAAAGTTTGGTGTTTGCGCTGTTGATTGTAGTAAGTCATCCATTTTAGTAATGATGATCTGGCATGCGTCATCGACTCATACGCATTAAGATACACCTCTTCATATTTCACGCTACGCCACAAGCGTTCAACAAACACATTATCACGCCAAGCACCTTTACCATCCATACTGATTCTAATCTGATGGTCTTTTAACACCTGCGTGAACTCACCACTGGTGTACTGGCTGCCTTGATCTGAATTGAATATATCAGGGCAACCGTAGTGGTGAATAGCTTCTTCAAGGGCGTCAATACAAAAACTCACATCCATACTGTTTGACAGCCGCCAGCTTAATACCTTCCGACTGTACCAGTCCATAATCACAGTGAGGTAGCTAAACCCTTTATCCATTGGGATGTACGTGATGTCTGTTGCCCAAACTTGATTGGGCCGGTTAATGTCCATATGTCTGAGCAAGTATGGGTAGACCTTATGATCGGGGTTACGTTCGGTGGTCCGTGGTTTCGGGTAAATAGCTTGAACACCCATTAACCGCATCAAACGAATAACCCGATTACGTCCAATACAATCACCGTCTTCTTTTAAAGTGTCGGTGAGCCGTCTTGAGCCTAAAAAGGGTTTATCTAGGTGAAGCTTATCAATTCTTTTCATTACCGAATGATCGTCACCTGAGATCGCTTTTGGACGGTAATACGTGCTTGACCGATGAATGCTGAGTAATTGGCACTGCCGGGTACGTGGCAACACTGAAGTTGAATTAATCATGACTTTTCTTTGCGCCCGGTCTAATGACCGAGCGCTTTGGACAAAAAATCATTCTCCATCGTCAATTGGCCAATCTTGGCTTGTAGGCCTTGTATTTCAGATTCTCTATCTGGTGCCAAACCTTTGCCTGACGCAAAGACTTCACTGCTTTGTGTTAATAATAATTTCTTCCACTTAACAATCAAGTTGCTATTAATCCCGTACCTCTGGGATAATTCAGACAGTGTTTGGTCACCTTTTAAGGCCGCTAATGCTACTTTTGATTTAAATTCTGGTGAATGGTTACGTCTTTTTCTGCTCATTTTCTGTGTCCTTTATTTAAAATAATAATACAGAAAATAACTCCTTAGTTAACCGCTTTTATTGTCCTAATGGGCGGAACCAGCTCAAATGTCATGATCGATGATCACTTAAGTATTGTCGAAAAGCGTATTGCTGATCTTCAAAAACTTCAAAGCGACCTAAGAAAACTTCGGCGCCGGTGTAACAGTACAAGATCTATTGATCAATGTGGAATTTTAGAAGCTCTTTCACCAGACTCCAACCATTCGGTTAGTGATGGATAAAGTGACGCTATGTATAGTGTGGAGCTCGCTAGCGCGATTAAGGAAAGTGACCGTTCATATTCATCCATCCACTATTTCTGGAGTGTCAACTTTGTGCAGTGGATCCAACTGGTCGAAAGCTGACTTATAAGCAGTTCTTCCTTGACGGTAACTATAATAGAGTGGGGCACCTTCGATAAGTTTTTACTTCAAGAGCAGCATTAATTTTTTATTTCCTTAATTTACGCATCAAAGTATTGAGAAAACCTAAGTGAAGCAGTGTTATTGATCTGACTGTCCAAATAATCATGCACTTGCCTTCTTTAGGTGGTGATTACATAACCGAAAACTACACAGGCAAATAAAACAGAATTCAATTTAGGGTTATTCATTCTAGTAATAAAGGTTACAGCCATCTTAGATTACTTCAGTATGAACATATCCTGAGCCTTTCTAAAGTAAAATATTGACCTGTTTTATTGTCAAAAAATTGACCTTATCAAACTCCTCCGTTGCGATTCTTTTGATTATCCCTAATGATCATAATGCTAGCCAATATCAACATTAGACATTGGAGTGCCAGACCTTGGTAGTTCGGGTAAATCCCAAGTAACTCTACACTTGGCAAGTCAACAGGATCCAAGGGGATTTTTCCAGCTTCTTGCAATGCTGACATGCCTTTACCCGCAAAAACAATGGCCAGAATAAACATGAAGCCACCACTAACAGCAAAAAATTGTCGCAATGGTAAGCGTGTACTGTATTTCATAATAAGCCATGCCAATAGGCTTAAAATTGCTGTGGCAAGAAGAAGTCCGTATACAATCATACCTTGCCCATTTTGATCAGTTTGCACCCACAAAGCTTGATAAAACAACACACTCTCAAACACTTCACGGTACACCGCAATAAAAGACAAAGCTGCGATTCCCCACAACGTTTCTTTATTCAGTGCCTTTTTAATACTACTCTCTATAAAGTGCTTCCATTGCATAGCACTGGTTTTATTATGCATCCAAAAACCTACATAAAAGAGTACTAATGCTGCGGTTATAGCAGCTATACCTTCAGTTAACTCACGACTTGCCCCACCTATTTGAATCAACGTCGTTGAAACAACCCAAGTAACTCCACCCATTAACAGAGCAACAACAAGTCCACCATAGAGATAAATCAAGCCTTCACGTTTACCTGTCTTTATCAAAAAGGCTGCTAGCGCGGCAATAACTAATAATGCTTCTAAACCTTCCCGTAGTAAAATAATCATTGCGCCCACAAATGCCGTTTTGCCCGACAGTCGCTTTTCACTTAGTGAAGATTGCGCCGCTTCTAATAACAACTTAATGCTGTTGTAGGCGCTGTTTACAGTAGCTTCTCCTTTATCTTTTCGAATCAAGTTCCTATATGCTGTCATCTCACTTTCTATCTGGCGACGTAATGTCGGGTCAATAGCATCAAGACTATTTTCGATCAACTCAAAACCTTCTAGATATGCATTTATAGCTAAATCATATGCACCAGCTCTATCACCAGAGGAATAAGCAGTCCTACTTTCTTCTAGAACCTGAATGCTAAACTCCAAAGGAGATTGCTTCGTCTTTTTCATTACTTCGTGTGGATTACGGCGTAAATAGGTTGTTATAGCAACTGCATCACCCCCTGAAGAAATTTCTACCTGCTTAGGAGAGGTAGTCGTTAACCGTTCTAAAGAAAAATCTGAATTACTCTTTTTAGTTTTCCAGAGGGCAGAACCTGCCTCAACTTCATTCGCTTGAACAGCCATTTGACCAACATAAAAAGCCAACGACCAGCGATCACGTTCTGACAACTGACTAAATGATGGCATTCCCGTACCTGAAACACCTTGCGTAATACTATTAAAAAGACCATAAAGTGTTCTTTCCTTGTAACGCTCTCTATCGAGAAAATTCGTCGGTAATGGCTCCATTGTTTTCGCCAACGGTCCACCTCCATTACCTTTCACGCCATGACAGGCTATACAGTTTTTCTCATAGAGTTGTTTTGCAATCAAAGTATTCGGTACTGCACGAGGCACAACTAAGATGTCATAGTCAGCAACCATTTGACTATGCATATCGGTAGTTAACTTAGCTACCTCGTCAGGGTCTGCTTTCGAATTAACTAGTGACTCTAGCATAGCGACTTGATTTATAAGCTTCTTATCAACACCTTCCAGCTGGAGAATATTTTCACGGACTGCTAATGCGAAATCTTTCATCTCACCGTATTCTTCTGTGTTAATCACCTGACCATCTTTTATGGCCTCACGATAATCAACGCCAATATAGTCAATTAACTGCAGAAGCCTTTGAATTGGCATTGATGCATAAGCTGAGTATGAAAAAAAGAATATGAATAAAAGAAAACCTATTTTTTTAACCATATTTTTAAAAAACCAAAGTGAGAATAGAATACAAATGATAATCATTCGCATCTAATAAATCAATTAACTTTTAATGTCTTTATTGTTGATACAATCAAACAACTAGATTTTGTCCCGCTTCCACAGACTTGGCACTTATCACCAATACTGTCTCTTTCTTCTTATTGATGGCCTATCGAGATGGCGATATAAATATGCGACAACATGTGTTTGTACGCGTAACGATATGACAAACAACGTCGGTATTCTCATTGCGGGGACACCCAAGTCTCCAGAATCACCCCACAAGCCTAACAGCCTATACGTTTTATGCGCTTTTATGACGATGTACAACAAGAACTTGTGCCTTGCTGAATAGGAGGGCACGGAACAGAACCGTAAGAACAGAAAACACAACAATCTCCTTTCTTTGGCTTGAGCAGAACACCACAACCCTTGCATTCGTAAAACCATTGGCAAGAATCTGTGGGCATTGCTTCTGTTTCTTTATGACCACATTCTGGGCAATAGAGGGTAGATTTCAAAATAATTTCAATAACTAAACCTCGCTGTTGCTGCTGTTAATAGTACACTTTCTATTGGGCGGCGACATTAACCTCAATCGATATATGGGATAGCCGAGGTAGGTGTTGCTTTAAGATCCGTTTGTAAAAATAAGGCTCAAGCGGTTCTTCAGTAACAACTGAAAGGATGGCGGCTTGATGTGATGTTCCAACTTTCCAAATGTGTATATCGTTAATAATGGCATTATTTTCCTCCTTCATATTTTTTGCTATGTTGGCAAAAGAATTAGGGCTGACAGTTTTATCGAGCAGTACATTACTTGATTCTTTAATTAGTCCGTAAGACCACCGCAAAATAACAGCCGCACCAACAATACCCATAACTGCGTCCATCCAAATCCAGCCATAATATTTACCGGTAAGTAATGCAATAATGGCCAGCAGTGAAGTCAAGGTGTCAGCTAGAACATGAAAATATGCTGCTTTCATATTATGATCGTGGTGGTGATCATGCTCTTCACCGTGATGGTGATGATCGTCATGCAAAACGAAGACTGAAACTATATTGACTACAAGCCCAATTATGGCAACGATAATTGCTTCATTGAATAAAATCACCTGGGGCTCAATTAGTCGCTGGACGGATTCTATTGCCATCATCAAAGCAACGATTGCAAGTGCAACAGCACTAGCAAAGCCACCAAGGTAATTAACTTTTCCGGTTCCAAAGCTAAAGCTTTTATTGTCAGCATGTTTCTTAGCGTAAGAGTACGCAAAAATTGTAATCAGGAACGCTGCGGAATGCGTTCCCATGTGCCACCCATCAGCAAGTAGGGCCATTGACCCAGACGTCGTACCAACGGTAATCTCAAGCACCATAATGATGGTCGTCAACCAAAAAACTATCTTTACTTTATTTTCACGATGCTTATTATCAATCCCAAAATCATGCGAATGGTCCCATTGAATACTGTTATCGTCTTGCATTGATGTTCCTAAATAGAATTGTATTTTCAACACCCTATAAATGGCATTGCTTGGATTATGGGTTATACTATACCCTAGTATAGTATTAATCAAGAAAGAGGAAATAATATGTCTCATACAATCATAGGGAAAAGAAAGTTATTAACCCGTGTTCGAAAGATTAAAGGTCAGACGATAGCTTTAGAAAACTCATTAGAGGGTGAGCCAGATTGCATGAAAGTTTTACAGCAGATTGCGGCTATAAAAGGCGGAGTCAATGGATTAATGAAAGAAGTATTGGAAGGTCATTTGCGAGAGCATTTAGGTGCGGAAGATATGACCCAGCTGCAGCGAACGGAAGAAGTAGAACAAGTGATCTTGATTTTAAAAAGTTATTTAAAATAACAGAAGGGTTTTTAGAGGGTTAAAGCTATGACAAACACTTAACTTTGTAGCCTTAAATTCGAAATTTCACCACTGGTTCAAATACTATGTTGCTTGTTGGTTTTGACAAAGTATTGAGAATACACCTTAAAAACCGATTTACGGTCGGTTTTTAAGGTGTGAGAATACGCTCTTCTTATAAATTAGGGTTAGTAATTCGCTTAATGCAACTCGGTGAGCTTGAAAAGCAAGTATTGCAATACCTTTGGGAGACCGAAGTGGCGGACGCCAAGCAGGTGTACGCCTACTTTGAGAAGCGTCGTGGCGGCTCGCTTAGCACCATTCAAAGCACGCTAGATCGTCTCTTTAAAAAAGGTTTACTAAAAAGAGATAAGCAGGGACATGCCTTTCAATATCAGGCTGCTATCGAACGCGACACGTTTATCGGTCAGTTAATCAAAGGTTTGACGAGCGAATTTAATGCGGATAAAGGGAACAGCCTGTTGGCTGCTTTTACCTCGGTATCGCCTGAATTCAATGAAGATCAACTGGAGCGATTGGAGCAGATAATCGAAGATCAGCGTGATAAAAATAAGTCGGACGGCTCAGTATGATTCTTGGAAAGCTGGCCTTTTATCTTAACGTATTCACTGTTGGTGTATTGAGTTTATGGCTATCCCTTATTTTTATTGGCATTACTTTTCGGTTATCGGGCAGTGTCCTTTCCACATTTACAGCAAAGGCTAAACGTAGGATTTTATGGTTTATCGTACTAACGCCTTGGCTAATTGCGGTAATAGTGACGCTTGTACTTATGATGCCTGCCAGGTTAGATTCTTACGCCAACGGCTTCATTGCAACGTTGGTACATTGGCATCATGCCTATACGTTTAGTCTAACCAGCTGGCATGCGTTGACGATGGCATTATTTTCCAGTGTTTTTATTTTTGGTGTCATCCACAGGATGCTTAGTGTGCGCAAAAACCTTCATCGTTTGGATTTGTTGGCACAATTTTCGACGACGGATGATCAGGCGAGTGAGATATTGGAGAGCAATTGGTTATCGACCATCGAATCGAGGTTGCCTCAGGCATTTACAGCTGGGTTGTTTCAGCCCCGGTGTTATGTCACAACCGGACTACGGGATAGCATCAGTACCAATGAGTACACTATCATTCAGCTCCATGAGCAAGCACATAGGCGACGTTTTGACCCACTTAAAAAATTGCTGTTTGCTTTTTTTGGCTCTTTTTTCTCGCGAGTTATTGGTGAGCAACTAAACGTAGCAATGGAATTGGCTATGGAGCAGTGCGCTGATGAAGCAGTGCTGAATACAGGTAAGGAAGCGTCGGCCATTGCGAAAACCCTGCTCAAAGTTACTCGTTTAACGATGGCGCATACTCCAAAGCAAGCATCTGTGCAGCCCGCTTGTGACTTTCTTACACCGCAGTTGGATGAACGGGTTACCTATTTGATGCGTGAGCAGAAAGGTAGGGCTTTCCCTGTGCTGATAACATCGTGTTTATTCGTGCTGGTCACAGTGGTTTGCCTTTTATCCGTCGATACACTACACCACGTTACCGAACAATTTTTTATACATTAAGGGTTCAATAATGCTTTCAGAAGACAAGATTTTTACGAGTAAAAAACCGATTTCAAGTCGGTATTTTGTTGTATTAAGATATTACTCAAAGCTGTTTACTTTGACTTGTTTTGCATGGATTTCAACCATCAGCCATGCAGATAACACAACTATCGAATCACTCAGTTTTAGAGCGGCTATTCAACGAAGCACTAACCATCATCCAGAATTGCGTGCTTACGCTGACCGCATGAATAGTCAACAGGGCTATTTGACTCAGGCTGGTGTTGCGTCGCCCCCCGAAATTGATTTAACCGTAGAAGATGCGCTGGGAAGCGGTGAATTTAATGGTATGGACAATGCGCAAACAACGTTAAGTATTAGCTGGGTGTTAGACAGTCGTATCGTAGGCAAACGGGTAGATGCTGTTGCATCAAGACAGTCGATTCTTGAGATTGAGCGTGAAATAAAGCAACTGGATATAGCTGCGCAAACGGCCCGCTATTTTTTAACTGCTTTGGCTCACCAAGAACGTCAGAAAATTGCAAAGCAGGCGCAATCACTATCCGCGCAGGCGCTAGAAGAAATAAAAAAACGCGTAGAGGTAGGAAAATCGCCTATTGCCGACCAATTACGCGCTGAAGTTAACCTTGCTCGGCGAACGCTGCAAATAGAAGATTTAACGCATGAGGTTGACTCTTCAAAGCGTCAACTGGCTGCACAATGGGGTGATAAAACGCCTGAATTTGGTCGGTTAGCCGGCACGTTGGCTCAAAAAATTTCCGTGATCGACCCTACATCACTGGAAGAGAGCTTACGTAACAATCCTGACCTTAAGATATTTTTAACGCGAGAACGTGCGGCACAGACGGACATTGCCTTAGCCAAGGCTGAAGCAAGTAAACGTTGGCGTATATCCACAGGTGTTAGGCGCTATGAAGCTACAGATGATTATGCGGTGGTCGCAGGTATATCCGTTCCGTTAGGCGACTCAAGTCGAAATAAAGGCCGTATTACTGCCTTAACGGCTGAACAAAGCCGTTATCAATCAGAAGCTGATGCATTGAACATTAAGCTTCAAACGCAGCTTTTTGTTCTATACCAGCAATTACTGCACAGCATTCACGTGAGCGAAGCGTTGAGTAATGACATTATTCCACGCTTGGAGCGCGCGGTGCGAGAAACAGAAAAAGCGTATCAACTGGGAAAATACAGTTATTTGGAATGGTCGGCTGTTCAGCAGGAATTATTTGAAGCACAGTCAGATCAATTAGATGCGTATTTTACGGCGCATATTAATACGGTAGAAATTGAACGATTAACTGGTTTAACGCTAACTCGATTAGGTGAGGAAAAAGAATGAAGAGTAACTACTGGCAACCCCTGCTAACCGGAATATTGCTCAGCATTGTGCTGGGGTTGAGTCTGCCGACCTATGCGGTGGAATCTGAAGATAGTGCGCAACAAGAAGAGCCTCAAAAAGGCCCCCACAACGGTCGTTTATTAATAGAGGGGGAGTTTGTGGTTGAGCTAGCCATTTTTGAGAAGGGTGTGCCGCCAGAATTTCGTGTTTGGGTGACGCAGAAAGGGCAACCCGTAAAACCAGAAGAGGTTTCTTTGAAAGTTGTATTAACTCGACTGGGTAATGTTGAAGACAACATTACCTTTTCACCAGAAGATGACTTTTTGCGAGGCAGTATGGAAATTTATGAACCCCACTCCTTTGTTGTATCTATTATGGCTGAATATGGGGGGCAACAGTTTAATTGGCAGTATGACAACTTTGAGGGCCGAATTAAAATCGGCCAAGAAATTGCCGATGCAATGGCCATTAAAACGGCAATAGCAGGCCCGGCAACATTAGTTGAAACGGTAAAAGTTTACGGGAAACTGGCAACGCCAGTGGATGCTCAGCGCAGTATCCGTGCTCGTTTTGAAGGCCAGATCGAAAAAGTGTATGTCTCGTTAGGACAAACTGTCGCGCGTGGTGATCTGTTGTTGACCATCCAGAGTAACGAAAGCCTTAAATCTTATAATGTTGTATCGCCTATTGATGGTGTTATTTCTCATCGTAATGTAAATTCGGGAGAGCAATCAGGCGATCGCTTATTATTAACAGTTACCGACAATCGAACGCTAGTAGCTGAGTTGTCCGTTTTTCCTATGGATCGTCACAGAGTGAGAAAAGGTGCTCAGGTTTTGTTGACAGCCAATGGTAATTCGGTGACTGCAACAGGGGTAATCGATGCCATTGATACCCGCACGCAAACCAATCAAGCCACTGTGATGAGAGCAACCATCGATAATAAAAAGGGGTTATTGATGCCCGGCTTATTTGTTACCGCTGATGTTGCTATAGCTAAATATGCTGTACCACTGGCGGTAAAGCGCAGCGGGCTACAAAGTTTTAGAGACTTTACTGTGGTGTACGCAAAAATTGGCGAAGAATATGAAGTGCGTATGCTCGAATTGGGGCGTATTGCCGGAGAGTGGGTTGAGATTTTGGGGGGCTTGCCAATAGGTGCAGAGTACGTGACTGAAAACAGCTACGTTATCAAAGCTGATATTGAAAAATCTGGCGCGTCACACGACCACTAAGGGATACTCATGCTTGAAACTATTATCAAATTTTCAATACAGCGCCGTGTTTTAATTATGGTTGCAGTGTTGATGCTTAGTGGCTTGGGTCTCTGGAACTTTAACAAGCTTCCAATTGATGCCGTACCCGACATCACTAATGTGCAGGTGCAAATTAACACTGAAGCGGCAGGCTATACGCCTCTGGAAGTTGAGCAACGGGTAACGTTTCCCATCGAAACAGCGATGGCGGGATTGCCTAATCTGGAGTACACCCGCTCGGTGTCACGTTATGGATTGTCTCAGGTCACCATTATTTTTAGTGATGATACTGATACCTATTTTGCCCGACAATTGGTCAATGAGCGCCTTGCGAGCGCTAGGTCCAACCTACCTTCGTTACTGGAACCTGAACTGGGGCCTATTGCCACCGGCTTGGGCGAAATATTTATGTTTACGGTGGACGCTGAACCGGGGGCTCAAAAAGAAGATGGATCGGCGGTCACACCTACTGATTTACGTTCAGCGCATGACTGGATTCTTCGCCCGCAATTGTTGCGCGTGCCAGGTGTGGTGGAAGTCAATCCAATCGGTGGTTATAAACGCGAGATTTTAATTGCCGTAAACCCTGAGAAGTTACTCGCTTTTGAAGTTACCCAAGCCGAGTTACTAGAAGCCATAAGCCTGAACAATGAAAACCGAGGCGTAGGCTATGTTGAGCGTCATGGCGCGCAGTGGTTATTGCGCGTGCCGGGGCAAGCTGAGAGCCTTGCTGCACTCGGTAATATTGTCGTCAAAACCCTACAGGGTGTGCCCGTCAAAGTTAGTGATGTAGCGACCGTCGAAGAGGGTAAAGAGTTGCGCTCAGGCGCGGCGACGCAAAATGGCCGTGAAGTTGTGATGAGCACAGTTTTTATGCTGGTCGGTGAAAATAGCCGGACGGTTGCCAAGGCTGTTGGCGACAAACTGGAGGAGATAAAAAGTAGCCTGCCTCAGGGTATTACTGCAACTGCTGTGTATGACCGAACAGGTTTAGTGGATAAAACTTTGCAAACGGTCCAAAAGAATCTGTTCGAAGGCGCGCTGTTGGTCATTGTCATTCTGTTTTTTCTTCTTGGTAATGTACGGGCGGCAATCCTTACAGCCGCAGTCATCCCGGTTGCTATGCTAATGACCATTACAGGTATGGTGCAAGCAGGTGTGAGTGCGAATTTAATGAGTCTTGGTGCGCTGGATTTTGGTTTGCAGGTGGATGGTGCCATCATTATTGTGGAAAATTGCTTGCGCCGGTTAAGTGGGGCTTCGAAAAGCGGTCAACCGCTGAATATTAAGGAGCGCTTTCACGTCGTCTTTACGGCAACTCGTGAGGTTATTCGACCAGCGCTGTTTGGCGTTTTTATTATCACCGTTGTCTATGTCCCCATTTTTGCCTTGTCGGGCGTAGAAGGGAAGATGTACCACCCGATGGCATTGACAGTTGTCATCGCTTTAATCAGCGCGATGGTGCTTTCTATTACTTTTGTTCCCGCTTGTATTGCACTGCTGTTTAAAAAGCCCATCGTGGAAAAAAATAGTGCCATCATCAAAGCCGCAAGCTCAGTCTATCAGCCGTTATTAAAAACTGCTGTGAATGCACGATGGATTGTGGTGTCCGTAGCCTTGGCGATCGTTGTCGGCTCATCCTTTTTAGCCACTCGTTTGGGCTCTGAATTTGCGCCTAATCTTGATGAAGGTGATATTGCGATGCATGCCTTGCGTATTCCAGGTACCTCCTTAGGTCAGGCTGTTGCAATGCAGGCAGCATTAGAAAATAAAATAAAAGAGTTGCCTGAAGTTGAGCGAGTCTTTGCAAAAATTGGTACTGCAGATGTCGCAACGGATGCTGTTCCGCCGAGCGTTGCTGATAACTTCATTATTCTTAAACCCCGGTCACAGTGGCCTGATCCGAATAAAACAAAAGAGCAAGTAGTATCAGATTTAGCCGAACTGGTCGAGCCCGTACCGGGGAGTCGATATGAATTCCTACAACCAATCCAGATGCGGTTTAATGAGTTGCTAGCGGGAGTGCGTGCTGAGTTGGCCATCAAGGTATTTGGTGATGACTTTGAACAGCTCGATGCGATTGGGAAAAGCATAGAAAAAGAAATACAGTCAGTAGAGGGCGTTGCGGATATCCAAATGGAGCAAACCACAGGCTTGCCTATTTTTACTATACGCCCTAAGGGTGATGCGTTAGCACACTATGGGATTGCTGTAAGTGTTTTGCAAGATCAGCTGGAAGTGGCCCTTGGTGGACGTGTGGCTGGGCAGTTGTATGAAGGCGACCGGCGCACTGATATTGTTGTGCGGCTGGCGGAGGATAAACGTAGTGATATCGATGCCTATAGTCACTTGCCGGTGCGGCTGCCATCTGGAAGTTATGTACCCCTGCAGGAACTGGCAGAGTTAGAACTAGTCAACGGCTTTACTCAGGTCAACCGGGAGAATGGTAAGCGTCGTGTTGTTGTTACTACTAATGTGCGCGGCCGTGATTTAGGTGGGTTTGTTGCCGACATACAGGAGCGTGTCGAAGCTTCAGTGGAAATCCCACCAGGATATTGGGTAGAGTACGGTGGCACCTACCAAAAACTTTTGTCGGCATCCCAGCGACTACAGTTAGTGGTTCCTCTCACCCTGTTTTTGGTTTTTGGATTGCTTTTATTAGCTTTAGGGTCAGTGAAGGATGCGTTGATAATTTTTACCGGCGTGCCTCTTGCATTGACCGGTGGCGTGTTGTTTCTTTTACTAAGAGATATTCCGTTTTCAATATCCGCGGCGGTGGGGTTTATTGCATTATCAGGCATCGCTATTTTGAATGGCTTAGTCATGGTTTCGTTTATCCGCCAGCTACGTGATGAAGGCCGCCCATTAGAGCAGGCAATACACGAAGGAGCCTTAACGCGTCTGCGACCGGTAATTACAACCGCATTAGTTGCTTCATTGGGTTTTGTTCCTATGGCCTTTAACATGGGGATTGGTTCAGAAGTACAAAGACCGCTGGCTACAGTGGTTATTGGCGGTATTCTATCGTCCACTTTATTAACGTTGTTTGTCATTCCTGCACTTTATCGAATTTTGCATGCAAAAGAGCAGGGTGAAAGCACGGCACAAACGACGTCATAATGAATTGGTTCAATCAACACAAAGAGAAAAATATGTTCAAGCTTAGTCTGATTTTAATACTAATATTGGTCAGTACCACAGCAATGGCTCATGGTATGTCTGCGGAGGCTAAATTAATCGTTGTGTGCAATTCGCAAAGAAATTAGGCTGCTTGGAATGCATTTTTTTCAGAAAAAAATAAAAGTATGCAACTTTTGTGGATGGCATTTCTTTCTATTGCATTAATGTGTAGTCAGGGAATGAAATTTCATTTACATGGTCTTGATCATGGCGATGACGACCTGCATCGTGCTCATCAATCCGTTGCTGTAGAGCATGAGCACATGACCCTGTCTAACCTGCATTCTTTAAATGATCTGTCTCATGTCGATCATCATCATGAAATTGTTTTTGAAATTGATGCCAGCAAGAATGTGCTCCTAAAAAATATTGCCGGCAAAGTACCCGCACTGGCTTTATTGGTTTCTATATTTTCATTACTTCTTACAGTTTTCATACGAGATATAAGCTTTCGCTCCCCTAGAAGTGATGTTGAAGCTTATTGGTCGCATCACTTATCACCACCACTGCGCGCCCCACCACCCTAAATTCGTATACCTATAATTGTATTGTTGAATGCACCAGGTTTTACTGCTTATGTATTCGCAATGTATATTTTTTGACCTGCTATGTCTTTTGATAATCAATTGGTAGGTTAATAGAGGATTCCATTTATTACGGAGTAATACGAATGAAATTATTGACACTTATTGTGCACACGAATGTACAACAGGAACTATCTGATTTATTACATACGATGGATCAGGTAACTGGGTTTAGCTTCTCTAGAGTAGAAGGGTATGGCACAGAAAAAGAAAATGATCCTTACCTTTTGGCACGAGATGAAGTGATTGGCTGCATACCTAGAATACAGGTAGAGATTTTACTAGAGGATAAAGATGTAGAGGGGGTGCTCGGCAGATTACGCGACAAAGATAACAATGTCACTGGCCAAGGTGTTTACTGGGTCATGCCCGTCGAAAACGGAGGGCATATACTGTGAAATATTCAAAAGTTAATCATATCGACACAATAAAAGCAGCCTTCAAGGGTAGTAACGAGAACTACTTTAAAGGAAACCACATTTTTTTAGTTGTGAGCATTTTTCTCTTAATGTCTTTGTCTAACTTCGCCAATGCACATGGCATGTCAGAAGCCGAAAAACTATCCATTATTGAAGGTGGTAACTTGCGCTATATGTGGCTTGGCGCAACACATATGTTATCTGGCTATGATCATTTAGCCTTTGTTTTCGGGATCATCTTTTTTCTTACCAGTTTTCGTGATATTGCAAAATATGTCACTGCATTCACGGTTGGCCATAGTGTCACGCTAATTTACGCTACATTTAATGGCATACAACTTAACTACTTCCTCATTGATGCAGTTATAGCCCTGAGTGTTTGCTACATTGCTTTTGCCAATATTGATGGCTTTCGTAAATACCTGAATATTAATACACCAAATATGCTGGTGATGATCGTTGTTTTAGGGTTGATTCATGGGTTTGGCTTATCAACCCGATTGCAAGAACTCCCACTTAGTGAAGACGAGTTATTGCTTAACATTATTTCATTCAATGTTGGTATTGAACTCGGACAAATTAGTGCGCTTCTAGTGATGTTACTTCTGATTGCGGCTTGGCGTAATAGCGACTTCTTCAAGACATTCAGTAAGATCACTAATTATGGCCTGATTATGGCTGGTGGTTTGCTCTTTCTTATGCAAATGCACGGTTACGAACACGCGGTAAATGCTGATGAGTTGAATGTTAGCGAGGTATCTACTCCTAAGCTAAGTACGGTAAGTGAAATGAGTGATAGCGCTACCGCTACCGTAGGTGATAAATGGAGAGACACTATTAATATAGTTATTCCAGCGAGAGATGGAAAAGAATACAAGCTTATGGTGAATAAAGATGACGCTTTTACATTCAAATGGGAAACGAGTGGTGAATTGTTGTTTTTCGACTTTCATGGAGAACTGGCTGGTGATACCTCAGGTGCTTTTCAAAGTTTTGAAGTGGGGACAAAAAGTGAGTCTAGTGGTTCGCTAACCGCAATATTTACAGGTACTCATGGATGGTATTGGAAAAACAATACATCTTCACCAGTAGCGATAACACTTAAAGTAAAAGGTGATTACATAGCCGCAAATAACTCAGGTAAATAACACAGAATTCGACTTGGGGTTATTGGCAATAAATCCATACCAGCTATTGATGTACTAATTTGCTGGTATGGGTTATTCATTAATGAAGAAATTATCAGAGGAAACTAGTAGATGATTAAAGAATGTATAAAATTTATTTCAACTAACCCCCATTTGAATATCGAGAAAGCGTCAAAAGTAGCGGTGTCAAAGGAGAACTGGGCTCGCTCCAACGTACTAATATGACGTACTATATTGTAAAAATCGTAATAACGACGGTATTAATTGTCGCCATTGCTGAAATTTCTAAGCGAAGTTCTTTTGCAGGAGCGATACTTGCCTCAATTCCAATTATTTCGGTTCTTGCGATGACATGGCTCTACGTTGAGAGTAAGGATGTTACTAAGGTTGCCGAGTTATCCACTAGTGTTTTTTGGTTGGTTATCCCTTCTTTGGCTTTGTTTTTGTCATTACCTGTTTTATTAAAACAAGGCGTGAATTTTTATCTTAGCCTTAGTATTTCCATAATGCTTACAGTTGCTTGCTATTGGTTTATGATTTCTGTTCTAAATCATTATGAAATTGATCTTTGATTAAGTGATAACATTCGTTCTGTGTCATTTTAAGCGCAATGTTTGTTAGCTCTCATTTAATGTAAATTTCGCCCATTGATTTTATTAGATTTTTCAATTTACGCGGCGACCAAAAGCCATACTCTCATAGTGTCTGGCTGAAATACCCTTTTTTCTCAAAAAATGGGAACTACTTATAATTCAAATAGCCATAAGTTCGGTTACTTTAGAATAAGAAATTAGTTTTATATGCGAACCCAACATAGTAGTATTTTTTGATAAGCAGGGTCTCATCGATAATTATTGATGTGGATCAATTTGAAAGTACAAAGAGTTATATTTTTGTGGAACTTATATAAAAAAAGTCGTAGTATGTACATTGTCATAATGAAATTTGGTTAAGAATTTGTCTTTAAATAAAAGCAAGGTTATAGCGCTTATACTGTTGTTATTGGTCTTTGTCGGCCAATCAATGGCGTCTGCTGTTATGCCTTACCAAAAAGAGATGAATAACGCGAATAATCAGTCACATCATATGACAATGGATGGGGAGGATGACTCGACTCATCTTATGCACGATATGGATAATGCTGATTTAGCATCTGAGCCAAACTCTTCTGGTTGTGCTGAATCTAGCTGCTATTGTGCAATGGGCGGCTGCTCATCTGCGATGTTACCTACTACAGTGCACGATACGGCAATACTTCTGGGCTCCTTTCAAAAAAATTCCCAACCCCCGTCTTTGGCTATAAGCCAAATTCCTACTTCACTCTACCGTCCTCCAATTTCTCGTTAATACAGGATAGATCTGCCTGAAATTTGGCAGTGCTATCAAGTTTGATCTGTATTTGGCGGGAGAATTTAGCTCCCAAGGTTTTATTAGCTGATGTTATTTAATCAGCGCTGATCACTTACTGTTATTCAGTATATTCAGCACCCATAAGGGGCGCAATATGTTTATTTATCAACGCTTGCTTAGGCGATTAATATTTATTTCTATGGTGGTATTTGCCATCGTTTCTTTCTACTCAATGAGTGTAATGGCTGATGGGGGAAGTGTATCAACTGACCTCGGCCCAACTGAGCTAACGGTATATAAAAGTCCTAGCTGCAAGTGCTGTAGTAAGTGGATCAGGCATGTCAAAAAAAATGGCTTTGAGGTAAATGCGCTCAATGACCGTAATTTGTCGGCTCTAAAAATAAGCCGCGGTATACAAAAACCTTATCAATCTTGTCATACCGCTATTTCAAAAGACGGCTATGTATTTGAAGGCCATGTTCCATCCAAATTTATCAAGAAATTCTTACGGGAAAAACCTAAAGGGTCGATAGGCTTATCGGTACCTGCGATGCCTGTTGGAACTCCGGGTATGGAGTACAGAAATAAATTTACGGCTTATAAGGTGCTTTTGCTTAAGTCAGATGGTTCTTCAGAAACCTATGTTTCGGTTAATTCACAAGAGGAACAGTATTAATGGCAAATTGTAAATTTCACCCATATTCCATGTGCAACGTTAGGTCTGTACTAGTGTTGGGTATATTGGGTATCAGCTTAATGTCCGCCAATGCTGCGGAACTAGTAAAAAAAGGAAGTCACGAATTTACTATGGAAGAGGCCGTCAAGGCGGCAAAACTAAACGACCCCTGGTTGGCTGGGAATCAGCACTCACAAAATGCGGTTGAATCAATGAGTGTTGCGGCCGGTACGCTACCCGATCCGAAGGTGTCGCTCGGTTTGGCTAATTTGGCGACGGATACTTTTGACTTTGGACAGGAGGCAATGACCCAGTTCAAGGTGGGTGTATCACAAATGTTTCCACGAGGAGACAGTCTGGCGATCAGGAAAACGCAGCTTGAATTGATGGGTACTCAATACCCCTATCAACGCCAAGATCGGAAGGCCAAAGTGACTGTGACGGTGAGTCATCTGTGGCTTGATGCCTATAAAGCACAAGAAAGTATTGCCTTGATCAATAACAAGCGCGCCCTGTTTGAGCAATTGGCAGACGTTGCGGAAGCCAGTTACTCGTCAGCATTGGGCAGAACTAGGATGCAAGATATCGTTCGTGCCCAACTTGAACTGACGCGCCTAGATGATCGGCTTACAAAGTTGAACCAGCAACAGGATATGTTCAAGCAGCGGCTTTATGAATGGCTGAGTGACTATTTTGTTGATAATTACTCGCAGAATAGTCTGATTGAAAATCAAGTGCTGTCGTCTGATTTGCTGCTGGCACGACGACTACCAGACACCGCGTTAATTAATCCGCAACTTTATAATGGGACAAAGGAAACTGATCCACAGATATTATTTGATTACTTTACTGATCATCCGGTGGTGATGGGGCTGGATCAGAAAATCAAGGCAAGTCGCAGCGGTATTGAACTGGCGCAACAAAAGTACAAACCCGAATGGGGGGTTAATGCCAGTTACGGTTATCGTGACAATGATCCAATGGGAAATGATCGTGCCGATCTTTTTTCAGTGGGCGTGACCTTTGATTTACCACTTTTCACTGATAACCGACAGGACAAGCAGGTTGAATCTGCAGTATCCCAGACAGAATCAGTGAAAACCGAGAAGTGGCTTCTGCTCAGAAAGCTGATCGCTTCTTTTGAAACAGCGAAGGCACAGTTGCTTCGGTTAAATCAACGGCAGCAGCTGTTTCAGCAGGAATTACTGCCGCAGATGTACGAACAGGCGGAAGCTTCGCTCACCGCTTATACCAATGACGACGGTGATTTTGCCGAAGTGGTTCGTGCTCGCATTGCGGAACTAAATGCCGAGATTGATGCATTGAGCATTGATGTGGACAGGCAAAAAACCATTATTCAATTGAACTATTTTTTTATACGGAGCGCTGATGTAGCTATGGCCAGTAATCGTCGCCCAGGAGAGAACAAATGAGCAAGAAAATTAATACGACAGGCGCGCTGGTTGTGGGTGCCGTTATGGGTGCAGCGCTTGCGATAGGCGCTTATAGTTTTTTAGGTCAGCCGACCGGAATTTCATCAGATAAAGCCTCGGCGGGTGGCGAGAAAAAACCTTTACATTGGGTCGCGCCGATGGATCCAAACTACAAGCGTGATAAGCCGGGTAAATCCCCGATGGGGATGGATCTGATTCCCGTGTATGCAGATGAAGGTGGTGGCCCAGATGCGGGACCTGGAACCATCAAGATTTCCCCCGAGGTGGTTAATAACCTCGGGGTGCGTACTGTAAAGGTGCAGCGTAAAGGCCTGCATATGGAAATAAAAACGGTCGGTTATGTGCAATATGATGAGGATCAATTGGTTCATATTCACCCAAGAGTGGAGGGTTGGATCGAAAAGCTTTATATCAAGGCTGCAGGTGACCCAGTAAAACAAGGTCAGCCACTTTACGAAATTTACTCGCCGGCGCTTGTCAATGCTCAGGAAGAGTTGATTATAGCGATGGATAGAAAAAATCAACGCTTGATTAAAGCTGCAGAAGAAAGATTAAGCGCCTTACAACTGCCAAGGAGTGCGATCAGGGAATTAAAGAGAAGCAAAAAAGTTAAGCAATTGATTACCTTTTTTGCGCCGCAAAGCGGGGTGATCGACAACCTAAATATCCGTCAGGGTTTTTTCGTTAAGCCCGGTACAACCTTAATGTCAATCGGTACCTTAGACCAAGTATGGGTGGAAGCAGAAGTATTTGAACGCCAGGCATCTGGCGTTGTCGTAGGCGACCTTGTCTCCATGTCGCTTGATTATTTGCCAGGAAAAATGTGGCAGGGTGCGGTGGATTACGTGTACCCCACATTAGATCCTAAAACTCGGACGGTAAAAGTCAGGCTGCGTTTCAACAACGAGAACGACATGTTAAAGCCGAATATGTTTACCCAGGTCGTTATTCACGCGAAAAACACAGAAAACACCTTGCTTGTTCCTACAGAAGCCGTTATTCGCACGGGTAATGTTAATCGCATTGTGCTCGCGCTTGGTGAAGGTCGTTTTAAATCTATCGACGTAAAGCTGGGGCGCTTAGATGGGCAGTCTGCTGAGATTCTGGCAGGGGTTGAAGAGGGCGAGCGTGTCGTGACATCGGCACAGTATCTTCTCGATTCTGAATCCAGCAAGTCATCCGATTTCAAGCGCATGAATAATCAAAGTAATGATGATGTGACAGTTAAAGACGTTTCAGCTTGGACAGAGGCAAAGGTTAATAGCCTGATGGCAAATCACAGAATGGTAAATGTGACGCACGGAGCGATACCTGAATGGGATTGGCCTGAGATGACGATGGATTTTATCGTTTCTCAATCAGTTGATTTTAGCCGATTAAAAGAAGGAATGAACTTGCAAATAGAGATCCAAAAGGTAGCAGGAGGCAATGTTGAAGTTGTGAATGTGCGCCTGCCTGATGCTGAAACACCGGCTCCAATGGATCACAGCCAACACCAGATGCCTGCCGAACCATCCAGCAGTCATGTGAATAACTAAGGGTCATACAGATGATAGCTTCAATAATTCGTTGGTCGGTCAGTAACCGTTTTTTCGTATTGCTCGCGACTGCTATTCTGGTTGGCGCTGGTTTGTTTTCATTAAAAAACACACCGGTTGATGCCTTGCCTGATCTTTCTGATGTTCAGGTGATTATTAAAACAACGTATCCTGGGCAGGCACCTCAGGTGGTGGAGGACCAAGTTACCTACCCGTTGACGACGGCGATGTTGTCGGTGCCTGGCGCAGTAACCGTTAGGGGCTATTCGTTTTTTGGAGATTCCTTTGTGTATGTGATCTTCGATGAGGACACTGACCTTTATTGGGCGCGTTCTCGTGTACTGGAGTACCTCAGTCAGGTCGCTCCATCGTTACCCGCGAATGCGAGGCCACAATTGGGGCCAGATGCGACGGGAGTAGGCTGGGTTTACCTGTATGCACTGCAAGACAAAACCGGTAAGCATGACATTAGCCAACTGCGCAGTTTGCAAGACTGGTTCTTGAAATATGAGCTGCAAACGGTTCCTGGCGTTTCCGAAGTCACAGCTCTGGGCGGTATGGTCAAGCAGTACCAAGTAAAAGTTAATCCCGATAAGTTACGCGCGTTTGGTATTCCGCTTTCTTTGATTCAGACCGCCATCAAGCGTGGCAATCAGGAAATCGGTGCGTCAGTGGTTGAGATGGCAGAAGCCGAATACATGGTGCGGGCCACAGGATATATAAAAAATGTTAGCGACCTTGGCAATATTCCGTTAGGCGTTAATAAAAACGGAACACCCTTGTTACTCAAAGATGTTGCCGAAATTGGTACAGGTCCGCAAATGCGTCGTGGAGTTGCTGAACTCAATGGTGAGGGTGAAACTGTCGGCGGCATTATTGTGATGCGCTTCGGTGAAAATGCACAAAAAACCATCGATGGCGTAAAGGCCAAACTTGAACAGCTTAAAAAAGGCTTACCCGAAGGCGTAGAGGTCGTCACTGTTTATGATCGTAGTGGCTTGATAGAACGTGCAGTCGAAAATCTAAGCTTTAAGTTGTTGGAAGAATTTGCTGTCGTTGCCCTAGTTTGTATCATCTTTCTATTTCATGTGCGCTCATCACTGGTAGCTATTTTCAGTTTACCCGTTGGTATTTTGGCAGCCTTTGCCGTTATGTATATGCAAGGCTTGAACGCCAATATCATGTCTTTGGGTGGAATTGCGATTGCTATAGGAGCCATGATTGATGGCGCCATTGTGATGATTGAAAACATGCACAAACATATGGAACGAACGCCTATAACTCGGGAAAACCGCTGGCAAATTGTGGCCGAGTCTGCAAGTGAAGTAGGGCCTGCACTATTTTTCAGTTTGCTCATTATTACCGTCAGTTTTGTTCCGGTATTTACCTTGGAGGCTCAGGAAGGACGGATGTTCTCACCGCTTGCGTTTACCAAAACCTATGCAATGGCGGCGTCGGCAGCATTAGCAATAACGCTGGTGCCTGTGCTGATGGGCTATTTCATTCGTGGGAAAGTGTTACCCGAGCACAAAAACCCGGTTAATCGATTGCTGACAGCCGGTTATATGCCGGTTTTGAAGAAAGTTCTCAGTTTCCCCAAAACAACGTTATCGCTGGCCTTGTTGGTGTTTGCAGTTGGCTTGTGGCCGTTGGACAAAATTGGCAGCGAATTCATTCCTCCACTGGATGAAGGTGATTTGATGTATATGCCAACGACTTATCCTGGCATTTCAATTGGCAAGGCACGTGAGTTGTTGCAACAAACCGATAAATTAATCCGCACTGTTCCAGAAGTGAAAACGGTTTTCGGTAAGGTAGGGCGGGCGGAAACGGCGACCGATCCTGCGCCGCTGACCATGATTGAAACCTTTATTCAGTTGAAGCCTAAAGATCAATGGCGCGAAGGCGTAACCTCTGAAAGTCTTAAAAAAGAGCTGGATGCGTTGGTGAAATTGCCCGGTGTTACCAATGCATGGGTAATGCCGATCAAAACCCGTATTGATATGTTGGCTACAGGGATCAAAACACCGGTTGGTATCAAAATATCAGGACCGAAGTTATCTGAGATACAAGCGATAGGCCAACAACTGGAAACCATTCTTGCGGATGTTCCAGGTACTGCCTCGGTGTATTCCGAACGTGTTGCGGGAGGGCGTTATATCAAGGTGGATATACAGCGAGAAAAAGCGGCGCGTTATGGTCTTAATATTGCCGATGTGCAACAGGTTGTTGCTACGGCAATTGGTGGCATGAATGTGTCGCAGAGCGTAGAAGGGCTGGAACGTTATCCGATCAATATTCGTTATCCGCAGGATTATCGAAACTCGCCTGAGCAATTGTCTCTGCTGCCGATAGTGACTCCCAGTGGCCAGCGCATACCCCTAGGAGATGTGGCTAATGTCTTCGTTGAAGACGGCCCTCCGGGGATTAAAAGTGAGAATGCGCGACTTAATGGTTGGTCTTTTATCGACATCGAAGGTGTTGATATTGGCAGCTATGTAGAAAATGCACAAAAAGTAGTCGCAGAGCAACTCAAATTGCCAGCCGGTTACGCCATAAGTTGGTCGGGGCAATACGAATATATGCAGCGTGCCAAGGAAAAGTTGACCTACGTGGTGCCGTTAACTCTGGGCATTATTGTCGTTTTGTTATTCATGAATTTTCGTAACTTCGTTGAAGTGGGGATTATTTTGGGAACATTACCATTAGCAATGGTGGGTAGTATCTGGTTGATGTACATACAGGGTTTTAACTTTTCTGTTGCTGTTGGGGTTGGCTTTATCGCATTGGCCGGTGTGGCAGTAGAGATTGGCGTGATTATGTTGGTGTATCTCAATCAATCCTACGTGCAAATGCTGGAAGAGTGTCAGGAGAAAGGCTCTTCGCCCGATGAAGGAACTTTGCGAAGTGCCGTGTTACACGGTGCAGGTATGCGTATACGCCCAGTGATGATGACTGCTGCCGCTATCGTGGCCGGTTTATTGCCAATTTTATACGGCACTGGCACAGGTTCGGAAGTTATGAGCCGTATAGCTGCGCCCATGGTAGGCGGGATGGTCAGCGCGGTCGTGCTTACGCTTGTCGTTGTTCCAGCTATTTATTATCTATGGCGTAAAACATCAATTGATCAAGTAGTGAAGCAAGCACATTGAAAAGGAAAAATCACTGATTTTGTTAATTGAAAACAGACAATATTTAAACAAACAGATTGATTAAAGGAGATCAAATAATGGCTATTAAATTTATTTTTATCTTGGTACTGCTAAGCGGAGCTATTTCAGTAACAGCTTTTGCTGGTGGAGGCTCTCCCTATGATCATGGAGAGAACCACCGGCATGATTCAGAAGGCAGTGCAGTGGGTAAACCAGCTGCCTGCAATGTACCAGGGCACTTTGAAGCGGGGATGTTCCAGACAGTGGACATTAAGTAATGAAAGAAAACGGCTCTGCTATATATGTGCTTGACCTGTGTCCAAGACACAGGTGTAGGCTATTTTTGAAAGAGGTTTTACTCTCAGGTTTTAAACCTGTGTTTTCTGAAGTATTTCTTCAAACGGAGAGGTTGTAATGAAAGTAAGTGAATTGGTTAAAGAAATGAAAACAACTCCAGACACTGTGCGTTATTACACGCGTGTTGGGCTTTTGTCGCCTGTTAAGAGTGAGACGAATGGCTATAAACACTATGGAGTAGATGACCAACATCGATTGCGTTTCATTCTGAGCGCTAGGAAGTTGGGTTTTTCGGTTAACGATATCGATCAAATACTAACAGAAGCAGCTAAGGGTAAGACCGCTTGTCCTTTAGTCAGGGTGATTTTGGAGAAACGCCTTGAAGAAACAGAGGAGGTTTTTCAGCAAACTCTGGCGCTTAGAATCCGAATGAAGTCAGCGATTGGCGAATGGCAAACCAAGCCAAATAAAGCCCCAACAGGCCATATGATTTGTCACCTGATTGAAGGGTTTAATGCTTCATCTGGAAAGGAGTAACAGTATGCAAGAAACAGAAATGAATGCCGAAAATAACTTAACCTTAAACGAGTTAATCATTGAAGGTGCAAGCTGTGCCAGTTGTGTTGGGAAAATTGAAACAGCGCTGAAACAGGTTTCTGGCGTTAGTGATGCGGTGATGAATTTTGCTCAACGGACTGTAACCGTTGAGGGTAACGTGACGACAGAAGCTCTTGTTAAAGCGGTTGAGGGAGCCGGATACAACGCCAGGATCAGCGAAGCAAACTCAGAAGACGAATTACTGGATCAAAAAGAGCAGGCAGATGAGGCATATTATAAGCGCCTGATGCGTGAAATGACTATTGCACTGGGTCTTGGTATACCGTTAATGATCTACAGTGTGGCCGGTGGTCCTATGACGGTGGATACCACGCTAGAACGTGGTATTTGGTTAGTCATCGGCTTGTTATGCGCAGCTGTTATGTATATTTCAGGCAAGCATTTTTATGTCGGTGCATGGAAATCCTTTGCCAATCACAGCGCTAACATGGATACATTAATTGCCTTGGGTACCGGTACTGCGTGGTTGTATTCAATGGTTGTTGTGTTCTTTCCGCTCGCGCTTCCTGAAATGGCCCGACACGTCTATTTTGAAGCCACTGCCATGATCATTGGTTTGATTGACCTTGGCTTGGCACTTGAGGTGAAGGCGCGAGGTCGCACCAGTGAGGCGATAAAAAGGCTCATCGGTCTGCAGCCAAAAACAGCACGCGTTATTCGTGATAACCAAGATATTGATATTTCGATTGAGCAGGTGCTGTTAAATGACAAAGTACGCGTTCGGCCAGGTGAAAAAATACCTGTCGATGGTGTGGTGGTTTTCGGACAGTCTGCAATTGATGAATCCATGTTGACCGGTGAACCGATGCCGGTTGAGAAGCATGAAGGTGATGAAGTGGTTGCTGGCTCGATCAATAAAAATGGCTCCATTATTTTTAAAGCCACTCATGTTGGTAAGGACACGGCGCTCGCGCAAATTATCAAGATGGTCAAGCGTGCGCAAAATTCAAAACCACCTATTGGCCGATTGGCTGATGTAATCTCCGCTTATTTTGTACCGGTTGTGATGATTGTGGCGGTTGTCAGCGCATTGGTGTGGTTGAACGTTGGGCCTGAACCGGCCGTTGCGTTTGCCATTGTTTCGGCAACTACTGTACTGATTATTGCTTGCCCTTGTGCCCTCGGCTTGGCTACTCCGATGTCAGTGATGGTCGGTGTGGGTAAGGCTGCAGAAGCGGGCGTGCTGATTCGTAATGGAGAAGCGTTGCAAACGGCCTCTAAAATTACCGCGATGATCCTTGATAAAACCGGCACCATTACGCTGGGAGCACCCAAAGTCACCAATATTCATTTAATAAATGCATCTGATGATGAAGATGAGGTGCTTCAACTAGCGGCCAGTCTGGAAGCAGGTTCAGAGCATCCATTAGCCCTATCTATAGTTGAATCAGCCGCCGAACGCGGATTAATGCCTGAGAAAGTTGAAAATTTTGCTGCTATTTCAGGGCATGGTGTGGAAGGGGTGGTAGGAGACCTTTCTTTACTTTTCGGTAATGAAAAGTTGATGCACGATAAAAATATTACCGTTGATGCTGCTGCGGTTGAAATTGCCCAGCAAATGGCAGCGGAGGCCAAAACGCCGATGTACTTTGTAATTGATGGGAGTCTAGCTGCTGTTATCGCGGTGGCAGACCCGATTAAAGAAGACTCAATCTCGGCTATTAAACGATTACAGCAAAACGGTATTCGTGTGGTGATGTTGACGGGTGATAACCGAGCAACAGCAGAAGCTGTGGCAAAAAAGGTAGGGATTACAGAGTTTTTTGCCGAAGTATTGCCAGAAGATAAAGCCAAAAAAGTAGCAGAGTTACAAAAGCAAAATGAAACTGTTGGCATGACTGGCGATGGTATTAACGATGCGCCGGCATTGGCTTTAGCAGATGTTGGCTTTGCCATCGGTACGGGTACCGATGTTGCTATAGAAAGTGCCGATATCACGCTAATGAGAGGCTCCTTACATGGTTTGGCGGATGCGATAGCGGTAAGTAAAGCCACGTTACGCAATATCAAACAGAATTTATTTGGTGCCTTTATCTATAACGTGGCGGGTGTACCTTTCGCAGCAGGTGTGCTTTATCCCATTTTTGGCATTTTATTAAATCCCGTTATTGCCGGTGCAGCGATGGCTTTGTCTTCACTTACCGTGGTGAGTAATGCTAATCGTCTGCGTTTATTTAAACCACAAGAACATTAAAAGGAGTACGTAAATATGTTAATTATTAATACGTTAGGGATTCTACTCATTGCTCTCATTGTGTGGTGGTTTTGGTTATATAAACCCAAAGAAGTGAGTATTTCGGAGCAAGGTATCACCGTGCTCGTTGAGAATGGTACATACCAACCTTCTAGACTAAAGGTTGCATCAGGCCAACAGGTCAATATTCAGTTCTTGCGAAAGGATGCATCGCCTTGTGCAGAAATGGTGTTGTTTCCTGATTTTAATATCAGTGAAGAATTACCACTTAAAAAGATGAAGTCCATCATTTTGCCAGCAATGGATAAAGGTGAATACGCCTTCCACTGCCAGATGCAGATGTATAAGGGCACATTGATAGTAGAGTAGAGTAATGTTTTTTATGTGAGGTTGATAAGAGAAATAAAGGATATATGGATTAATAATGATTTCAAACTCTGGTGATGGATATCGTGATAAAATGAAAGGCGCCCATGAGGGGTGCGGTGGCTTGGAATATAGCCATATTTTAAAAAAAGTAAGGATAAGACAATGAAAAAATTATTTGTGACAATTATAGGCGTGTTTTTAATGAATATTTCTTTGGTGGCCGTTGCTGATAAGATGGATAAGCACGAGGATCAGGAAAACTCTAGCTCTGAACAGGCTGAAGAAGCAAAGGCAGTTTTGCATGATCATAGAAAGCAAAAAGGCTTATCTTCCGCGCCCACTAAAAAAGTTATGCCAACGGGTGAAGACGCAGATGTAGAGAAAAAAGCAGAAGGGCATGACCATAAGGAAGAGCATAAGTAGTAAGTCATTTGGAATTATGTAGGAAAGTGCTTGGTTAATCGCCAAGCATTTTCCAAAGTTTCATTTATACATTTATAAATCTATAAATCTATAAAGGAGAGAGTTGATGAAAACTTATAAATTGAGTGCAAATAATATCAATAGGGCTTTGTAAGCTCGGTGTTGAGTAATATTGCTATAGCTGCACCAAAGACGAATACGCCTTTCACTGCCAGATGCAGATGTACCGTGGCACGTTGTTGGTCGATTAATATATTTTATATAGGAGTTTGATATGCCGATTAAAAAAATAACCGCGATCATTGATGAATTACAGTGGGTTAAGGTTGAAAAAGCACTTGAAGTACACGGTGTAACAGGATTTACCGTACATGCAGTCAAAGGGCGCGGCAACTATAGCAATACGTACTCAAAAGACCATTTAGTTGATCATGTTCAAATTGTGATTTACACCGGTGATAAGCATGCCCGCCGTATTGCAACATTAATTATGCAGACGGCCGATGTTGGTGCCGAGAGTGAAGGGCTCGTAGAAATCACATCGGTCGATGAGTTGTTCTGGGTACATGAACAATCCCTTGCCGTTGCAAGTGAATTTAAGTACTTCGAGGTGAGTCGTGGCGAATAAACAACGGTCTTTCTGGCTTACATCGAATGGACTTGCATCTATCGTGATGATAGGGGTGGCCAGTTTTTTTGTCTTATCCGGGGCTGAACCGAAAATAGAATACTCTTGCTGTCTGAAAAAGCGT
>OJHI01000060.1_pt1 | contig 65555 bp, 60 predicted proteins | sample 1595181 | NCBI WGS metagenome assembly OJHI01 (sample SAMN05416830, study PRJEB24817) | seawater metagenome | isolation source: Sea water | place: Canada:Atlantic | collected 2013-07 | reverse complement strand
ACTGGGAAAATAACTCCTAAGCAGGTTGTCCTAATTAGTGGAACCACTTCTTATAAAGGTGTTTAATAATTGAAATTTTTTCATCTAAGGAAAGGTACTCTTTCGTCCTAAGAACTTCACTAAAAGCTAGACTAGCAAAACCATCTTTGTAGCGCGATTTGTTGATTATTTGAAGCGTTTTGATATTCGGTTTATGAATTAGGCCATGTAGTTTTAAACTTTTCAGTAGCTCTTTAAAGTCGATAGACAAACCCTCTTCTTTACACCCATCTTGAGATAAGACTTTTAGATATTTTTTCTTAATAATTTCAATACTAGCATCATTGTTTTTGAATTCGTCAGGGAAGTATTTAGCTAAAGTTGATTGTATTTCAGACGGTGTGACATCACTATTGAGCTCAGAGGCGTGATTAAAACTCTCCAAGTATAGGTTAAGTAACAACCCTTTCATTCTGTTTAAACGGGCATTATCACCTATGTCTAGCTGGCTATTTTCGCTGAGGTAGCTTTTGAAATAATCATGCATTATTCGGAAATATTCTTTTTGTGGTATTTGTCTCTCAAATCTTTCATAAAAGCCAGAATAGTCAATGTGAGGCGTCTTCAGATCCATCAGATGAACATATAAGTCATTAGCTAGACTGTTTAGAATGGGCGCTTCAACATTATTAAAAGACATGCTCTTAATCGTCGTATTTAATTCGTTTCCATTATTTAGTTTGATTTCAGTATCTAGGTTGTTACTGATCCAGACTTTATCATCATTATAGAAAGCTAGTAGTAGTCTTTTGGCGTTAGCTTCAATGTGTTCTGGGTTAGCATTAATTGATTTTTCAAGGACTGATTTAGTAGGAATAAGTAAATCTGGCAGTCTATATTTTTCCTCTTTATGAGCTTGAAACATTATTTTAGTAGCTGAATGCAAAGGGGTTTTGGTATTCGACTTTTTAAATGTCTCCATTGCTGTATTGGTGTCATTAAGGTTTTTAACGATATCCAGAATATCCTTTTCTAGCAGACTTTCAAGGAGTTGAATTGCGCCGAATGTCTTAAGGTTGCCCTGATCACGGCCAGTGGAGATAAATAAGAGGTCTATGGAAAAATCCTTCCAGTCTTGGTTGTCTTTTTGTGTGATCCAGCAATCAAAAGCGAAAGCAGATGTTGATAAGAGGAACTCTGTAACCTGTTGCTCATAAGGCTTAGTTGTTTCGCTGGAATTATCATCTAGGTTTTGCAGTTGGTAGATCGTTTTCAAACAGCTTGCTAGTTGGATTGTGTCAGCCTTTACTCTTTCGATCGCTTTGAATTCAGTGCTTTCAACCTTCACCAATAAGAAGGTGGCGATGATTGCTAGAATGATCGCAATAGAGGTTGCGAGTGCAGAGCTGAGATTAGCCCTAGCACCAAGGCCCGCAATAGTGTCGTAGTCAATAAATGTGAATGGGAGCAGAGGTGCGATTGCAGCTACAAAACCTAGAAGGGCGAAGCCTATGAACATGTTTTTTAACGCTCTTGTGTTGGTCATTATCATTCCTTAAAAATAAAAAGAGGGGATCCTATCAAATGAGTCAACGTTTTTCTTATAAATATTCGATATTACCCTAGACTGCAATCCCCCCATTAATAACCTGAGTTAAAAGTAGAGGTTATGCTGCATTTAGTAATTGTCATTGTGCTCGTATAGGCAAGGTGGGGTATTTTGCATCAGTTGCTGTATTAAATTCAGATGATCCATTTAACCCAGATGCAAAATCTAATGCTAATTACCTTCCACTGTATCGGGGGCACGGGATGTTTGTTAAGTTTGAAGGGCTAAAAAGCGTATAATAAGTAAATTAACGCAGACCACCATAGACGCCGTTTATTTCCAAAGAGGCCGTGCGGCGACTGGTTATTAAAGACGTTATGCAATAAAAATTACTAGCGGAGTTTGAGTATGCCATTACCTGTTGTGCCCATCGGAATACTTTGGATTATTGGCGCTGCTGCGACTATCGGTGTTTTAGGTGGCTTGGTAGCTTTTTTCATCACAAAAGAAGGTACCGCAGCGATTTTGTGCCTTTTAGCCGGAGTGATCGCAGTTCTTGCAATTCCGTTTTTGCCGAACCGATATGGTTGGGTCAGAGATTTAAAACGAAAGTTAAGATATGCCCTAGATGAAGAAAAATAATAGCAAATACGCCACCAGTGCCTTAACTAGCTTTTGCTTGTTATTGCAGGGTTGCTCACCAAATGAAAAGGAGCTATGGGGTCTAGGTTCGTTCGTGTTCCTTGTTTTTGTCGCCATCCTTGTTCTAAACAGCATTGTTCCCCGGATCCAGGAAGTCCCAAAGTTTCAGGTCTTTGTAGCGAAATTAGAAGCCTTTTCAGAAAAAGTTTTACCGTTCATCTTACTTGTGGCTATCGCGTCAGTCGCATACGGCGCATATTCAATAGCAACCAGCGACAATAGATCTAGGCAAGATCTTTTCGTTTTCGTTGGTGCAGTTCTTCTGTACATGGCAGCAAGCCTTCGGAGTTGGTCCAGAGCAAAGGAAGTGCTGAAAAAGCGGAATCATCTCAGAGCAATTGGGCTAAGCGTAAGCTTCCTAATGATTTTCAGTTACCTGCTGCTTGGCGCGCCAAATCTTCAGCTATGAATCGAAAATGCATAACAAGTACATCAAAAATCGCCCACAAAAAACGTAGACCGGACTCGCAAAAAGCGCTCACCTTTTAACGATTTCATGATGTCAGTGTTAATATATTACTAATAAGCAAAATAACAATGAATACAATAGTAAACACTCTCAAAGCTTTTCCCTCTGTGAAAAAGTTTTATTAAGTAAAAGCATTACTCCATCAGTAATTAAATTAACGCTCGGTGTTTCCCCTTCTTCGAATGCAATAGGTCTACTTTGTTTCATAGCTTCAACACCTATTTTTGCCACATATGCGCCAACTCCAAGACCTTGAGTTAAGCTGGCTGCCATTGGCCCCAAAAAAGGGTTCGCTTTGGATAACGTATCGGCAGCGTAATTAATGCCCTTTTGCGTTACCCCTGCTAACACAATGGCCTTGGATATTTGCACCAATAATCTCCACTGTCCTAGCTTGGTCAAGTTCAACCCATAAATACTATTGATGCCGTTAACCAATTTCATGACTTTCCAGAATACAATCACCGAGTCTACAACAACCAATTGGCTCACTGCTATCAAACCGGCTGATACCGAACTTTCTTGTATGATGAGTTTCTTTGCTTCTTCGTCTAATTCATTTAGGAAATCTGCCGACAAGCGTGTGACTATCTCTTCATCATTAAGGTAATCTGGCAAGTCCTTTAGCACCTTCTCTAAACATGCTTCTTGGGGCTTTTTTACATAAAGAAGCTGTAACTCCCGAATAAATTCTCCGGACTGCCCATGCGAGCGTTCCTTAACAAACATTTCGGCTTGCTCACGCATCCACTCAGTTTTCTTAAACCCTAACAGGCCTTTTCTAAAGATAAGCGCTTGTTTGGTGCATAACCCGATTAATACCGTTACAACAACGCCAAATGCTCCGCCTAACCAGCGGTTTTCCACCCATAGTTCATTAAACGTACCGTATAACGACCAAGCAAACATAGTTAGAATTAATACGAATACTGTCAACCCGATATATTTGAGAAGACTACTATCCGGCACGTCAGTATTAGTGAACCTGAATTGCTCCTGCTCTTGCTGTTCCCCACCCTGTATGGAGTCTGGCAATTCCATTGCTTCATCTCCATCAATCGCTACAAAGTACGGGTCTTTTTCATCAGCCATTAGAACTTATCTCCAATTAAATTCTTCAACACGGTGTCCATTCGAATACATGGCAAATTAGAACCATGCTTTAAATCTGTATTTAATGGCGGTATTAGCTCAGGAGGTCGCCACCCTTCAAAAGCACCCCACTCATCATTTTTAGGGATTTTGTCGGGTACAGCAGGGTGCGTTAGCCTGCCGAATCCTTCAGCTGTCTTGCCAGTCAAGTAATCACTCTTATCTTCTGTGCAACGTACTGCACACGCTATTTCCGTTTCAATTTGAATCGTATTTCTGATCGATTGTGTGCAAACTCTCTTTATTACGTTATTTGTAAAGTGACGAAGGTTGTCATGTTGGCTTGATAGAACTCTGTCAGGTTTTGAAGAAAGAAATAATATGCGTTCAATCTTAGGTGATATTAATCGCCTGAAGAACCCGTTTTCACCATAGCTATAACAATCAATGATACGGCTAAAGGATGACATCATATCGTCAAAATTATCTTTACCTTGGCTTAGTGCTTTAAGCGTATCAACCATGATGATTTGACGCTCTACACTTTTAAAGTAGTCTTTGTAAAATGGGTCGACAACGTTCTTCAAGTAATCCTTATAGCGCTTTAACATCACCTTATAAACACAGTCTTTATCTGCTTTTTTTAACGCCTTTACAGAATAGTGATGCATATTCATCAAAGGAAAAAATGGTTCAAAAGAGTCGTCTTTGCCCGGCAACAAAGTATGTCCAGGCTGTATAAGTGTCAAACCCTCGTCTTTACATGTAACAAGAAAAGCCTTGAATCGACCATATATGTCGTTAATCTCATCTTCGCTGATTATGTCAAAAGGTTTAATTTCTTTAAGATCATCAAATAACGAACCCATTAACGCCTTACGTTTGGGCTGATGAAGAATTCCTTCCATATCACGGCACCATGAATGGTAGTCTTGGTTCAATAAGGGAATGTCTAATAGCCACTCGCCCGGGTAGTCACGAATCTCAATGCGTAATGTCGTTTGCTCACCAATAACTGACTTTATAAATGAATCGCGCTTATAGGTAATTTCGACAATACAGCCGCTTAATGAAGCAGTCGGTTCTGGCCATTTTGGTGGGTCACCTGCGAGTGCGTTAATGCCCGCTTCGTAATCAAATAACTCAAGACCCGGTATCGGCAGAAGTTTAGTTCCAATGATTTTTTCATCTCTCGCAGGCAGGAAACCACCAAGCTTTGCTTCATTAGAGTATGTAAGCTGGTGTATAAGGCTGGTAATAAAAGTTGACTTGCCACTTCTGCTAAAGCCTGTAACTCCTATGCAGATATGTTTATCGACTGCTTTATTTACAATCTTTGATGTTCCACTGGTTACCGCATCATAGATGCTGCCCGCAGAAGTTATTAGCTTACCCATATCAAAATCCTATTTAATACACTCACCAGTGCAATTAACCTTTAACCTCGAATTGAAGCGCCTGGCGCACTGGCTCTTTACACTTGATTATCATTGTCGAGTGAGTTTTAACTAAGAGCGTCTACACTTTAAATAATAGACAAGTTTACATGTAATGTTTTTAACCTCGCTATTTTTTTGCCTCTTCCACATGACAACTGTCTAAATTGGTATAGTGAAACTAGGAAGCTTAGTTGACCTTAAGGTAAGGAACAAATGCAACAGATAATAACTCGCTTAGAATTGATAAAAACAAGCATTTCACTAGAAGATGAAGATGTCATAGAGCTTTAGGTTAACAAAATCACATCTCTAAAATATGATGATTGTGTAGCAGAGATTCTAAATAAATTAGAACAGCATTATTTTTCAGATGCCATTAACGATATTGATGCTTATATCAGCAAAAAAACTGGGTTGTTACCGTATGAAGACAAGGAAATCCAAGCTTTAAAGTTAGAGCTGAAATTATTAGAAAAAAGGCTACAAACTCTTGTCGATAAAAAGAATGACTGTGACATCGATATTGATGCCTTCAATCGAGAATATAATTTAGAACTGGGTGAAGTAATCCAAAAAGTACTCAGTTTAAGAGAGGCATTTTTTCACCTACTTATTACTTCCAAAGAAAGTGCATTTCGTACTAAAAAAGCAGCCTGGTGTAATCCCCCCATTAATAACCGGGATGGATTCAACCGGTCACTGCAACACATCAATAAAACCATAAAAAAAGGCACCCGGAGATGCCTTTCTTTAAGCCGCCTGTATGGCGGGTAATATCTAACGTCTTTCTTTAAGCCGCCTGTATGGCGGGTAATATCCAACTTCTTTCTTTAAGCCGCTTGTATGGCGGATAACAACATTTGTTATTGCTAAATAAGCAAAACTATTACATCCAATAAACTACTTTCTGTTGCTGTAGTTACATTATATCAGTAAATTTCAATATCACTAAGTAAGAGTTATTTAACGACTCCAAACTTGTTCAAACACACCTCATTCCTTTTTCCTTCTCACGCTTATCACTATCGTAACCAACTTGTTCTCATGTCAAGTCGTTGGTTGGAGCATGAAAAGCTGCCCTAAGTGCGTTTCATTTTTAGGCCTGTACTCAACATTTTACCAAAAAATAAATTTTCCTCCTAATAACTCCTTAAAGAGCAAAAACACCAACCATCTAGGCTTGCATAAGTAACTTATTTTTTCGAGTAATCTTCAAATTGATCTCGCATTCGCCTTACAACATTGCCTGGGACCTGATGAATACTTTTAAAATTTCCGGTAGCTACCATTACCTGCACCTTGAAACCTATATCTAAATAGGGTTTCATCTCCCAAACTCGAACAAACGTATTAGCGACAACGACATCATTACCCTTCATCAGCTCTTTATATGCTTTTTTTTGGCACCATTTATGAGCCTCTCTAATCTTTGCAGGGTCGTAGCAATAGACCTCATTCACCTCAAAAAAAACTGATCAACCTCACAAAGCACATGCCCTGAATAAATCTGTTTAGCCATCGTTGTCTTACCACTACCTGGCAATCCTCTAATAATTATCATTTCTGACATAAAAACTCCTTTAACTTAAATTTCAACAACAAACGGTTGATTGCTCGGCTCATACCTTTCCGTGCAACTGCACGCATTAATCAATCTCGTTGAGCCCACTTTATCCATTCCATATCCGCAGTGAATATGACCAAATACATGCAGCTTTGGTTTAACTCTATGTATTGCTTTTAATAACTCTTCACATCCGACATGCTCATTGCCCATCGTCATATCGAGATGACCATAAGGTGGCCCATGTGTAATGAGAACATCGACATCATTATCAATGAGGTCCCATTTCTCCTTAATCTCACCACCGCGATCAAGATTAAACGCCCAGTTATAAAATCGCGGCTGCCAGGGCGAGCCGTAGAACTTAATATCATCGATAACAATGATGCTGTCTTTAAGGTAAGTCGCATTTGTTATGACTTTTTCAGCCTCCTCTGGATTTTTTTCAAAACACAGCTCATGATTGCCTGCAATAATGAGCTTATGCTTGTAATCTAATGTTCCCAGCCATTGGTTGAATTCAACTGCGTTATCCAATGTTCCATGCGTGCTAAAATCACCTGCGTGAATAAGTACATCACCATCAGGCATGTTTAACGACCTATGCATCCCGTGGGTGTCACTAATTGTTACTATTTTCATTGCTATCTCCTTACTTGTTACACTCACCTTTTAGAACCTCAGTTGATTTGATAAAAGGCTCTCGATTAAAGCTCATATAAAAATTCATGTGATTCTGAATGCCTTGCAAACATCGGGTAATCACGTGGGTTGCTTACAATCGGCACTCCATCAATAAAGTAACTCACTGGCTTATGAAGGTGCCCATGAAACCAAACTTCAATAGCCTTTTTATGGCTATGGATAAAGTAATCCAGCGACGTTGCATACGCGTCTTCATACGCTTCCTTGTAATATCCCACCGATTTATACGATGGCGCATGGTGAGTCACCACTACCGTCTTTCCATCAAAGGGCTCTTCTATGGCTTTTCCCAAGTAGCGCATACTCTCCTGATGCAATAAGTATGTCATCACAGGTCTTAACCTAAAATTATTTTCAACAAATAATTTCTCAGTCAATACAAGATCAAATTTTTGCGCCTCTGCCATTCGGCCTTGTTCATCATCAAAGAACCAGGTGGCTTTGATATATTCATAATCATTCATATTTTCGTGGAAAAAATTGATTTTCACCTGATCTTTCCAGTCATTAAATGAGGTCCATAAGGTTGATCCGACAAATCTAACGCCATCAATAACCGTTGAGCTATTATTAAGAAAACGCACATTAGTTCCCTCCGCCGCTTCTGCTATTTCTTCTACAACAGATAACTCATGATAGTAAAACTCGTGATTCCCACAAATATAGACAATAGGGACGTCAGTTCCAAAGTTATTCTGCGCCCACTCGACACCTAAGATTCCCGTGTGAATATCACCCGCCAGAACCACAACATCTGTGTCCTCCGGCATTGGTGTTTTCACAATATCCATTTCATTATGGATATCTGATATTAAATGTATTTTCATTGTTTACTCCTTGTTACGAGGTGCCCTTCTAAATCAACAACCCCTTTTATTGGCGTTCCAAACACCTTAATTCCACTAGGCAACCTATCTATATAATGTTCATGGTGATGACCATGCACTATCAGCTTTGCCCCCAACCTCTGCGCTAATAAATCTAAAGTTTCAAAGCCATACCGATGACAACTAGGTGCTTCATGCGTCACTAAAATATCCGCTTTCATATCGGCTAGACGTTCATAGTCCTCATACCAAATCGCGCATTCATGATGGCGTCTAATCCCACCTTTGCTTACGTTTGATGGTAAAAAGTGAAGTAAATCTTCTCTTCTTGACCATCGAACACCAGTATCTGGATGCCAAACTTTTCCTTTAAACACTCCACCTAAGCCTGCTATTTTTAGCCCTGCAACTTCAACAATTTTTCCATCAAGGTTGTTTTCTGATAACGATGAATCAAACAAGTTGTCGTAGTACTTTTGACTGTCATAGTCGTGATTGCCGGGTATCCAATAAATGTTTGTTAGATTTTTAATTTCTTCCAAACATTCATCCATTGGTTGTTTCAAATCCATATCACCTAGCAATATGACTGCCTCAGGAGTATGCCTTTTAACTGCCGCAATTAGTGGGCGAAACTCACCATGCGGATCACCTGCAAATAAAATTTGCATTTTGTTATCGAAATAATTTCTCCTGATTATTTATTCATGTGAACCCAGCCCTATTACTGCGTTCTTATATAACCTCAGTGCACTTTGAGTGAACGCTCTACGTTCTTGCACTTAAAGTCGAACACTGTAAGAGCCAAAACATCATCGTTTACGACTCTATGCCTAGCCGCAAACCCACATGCCTTGAGCAGTAAACGCTTAACTTCACGAGGCTCTTTATCTGCAAGTATTTTTAATACTTGATTATTTAGTGTCTTCTCAAACGATTGCCCCCAATCATTTGCCGACCTAACTGACGTCCAAACAGATTGCACAACCACACGTGCATCATCGCCCTTAGCTTGCTCCACAAGTACTATAGAAAATCGACTCAAAATAGGTTTTGGTAAATTATCCAAAGAATTTGCTGTCGCCATCCAGACCACATTGCTCGCATCAATAGGCACACCAACACCTTCATCAATAAAATTTTTTGCTGTCTCTTTTTCAAGTAAGCCATACAGCGGACCTAACGGGTCATGCTGCATATTTACCCCTACTTTATCGATTTCATCTAATAACAAAATTGGGTTAGCAAATTGGCCAGTTCGTAAAATATTTAACACGACACCTTCCCCTCCATCCGCCCATCTATGACTACTGCCCGCAATCACAAAGCCAGATGTTATTGAGGCCATATCAATAGCGCCGCAGTTTATTCCTACAGCATATGCAAGCGCTTTTGTAAACACTGTTTTGCCGACACCCGGCGGCCCGACTAAGAGCACAGGCTGCATATTAAAAGCCTTATCAGATGTCATCTGTGACAAAGCGATTTGTTCGCTCACATAGTCAATAACATCACTGAAGTTTGGGAAACACTCTTTCAAGTCCATCACTGCGTCCGCCGTTACACTATCAACTGGCACAAGATCTCTTAACTCTGATTCAGTATTAAGAACCATGTTTATATTATCTGCATGCCTACTTCTATGAGAGCACTCTTTCTTAACTGCCTCAAATGCCTCAAAATCAAATATTTTGACTTTTTTAGGTGCCTGTTTTGGAAGTGTTCTTTTTAATACACTGCCAGGCTCAGGGCTATTAAAAGCAAGCCGCTCAATTTTCGTAAAGTTTTCAATTATCTTTAAAAACCCTTTAACACCCAGACTCATCGTGCTAATCCGTATGAACTCTCGAGTATGTTTAGCTTTGCATTGATCGATCATTTCTAACCCCAACTCAAAGAGTCGCTGCTCTCCGAGACATAGGATCAATTCGTCAATCTCTGCCACACTACAATCACGTTTAAGCTCGGATGCATTAACTGACGTATGAAGATCAACGAGATAATCGCCCAAAGATTGGCAATCAAACTCAACAATTGCAGCCTCCAGCCACTCAGCAAAGTTCCTGTTTTTACATCCTTTAAAGGTTAAGAAATAACGTGCAAACGAGTTCATAAAGAACTCTAACGATGTAAATAGGTTTTTATACGCTAGTTGCAAGCGCTGATTTTCATCCAAGCCATCTGGCTCTGTTATCTCACCAATAATAATGCCAAAAGCGATATCAGAAATATCTTCACTATTCTGTTGGTCTTTCTCTAAATTTTTATTTTGATCACTGAAAGCAATACCCTCCAAACGCAAGGCAAAACTCCTTATGACGCCAAAAGTGAAGCGCATAAAAAACGGGGCTTTGCCCCGTTTTATTTAAATAACTTGATTTATTTGTGCAGCGACGGGGCTACATTTGAATACAAACAGGCAGGCACCAAGAGTCAGCTGAATGTATTTCTGCTTGTTTAATTAAGCTATTCATACTGCCTCCAAGATTGATTTATAAATGAGGGCGCTTATTACACCAGCTAATCAGAATCACTTCAAGTGGTTTTTTGCTTTATTTAACTTCTTTACTATAATATATATTAATGAATGCTTATTTATTATTAATTTTAACTATGAATTGCGATGAGATATGACTAGAAATTTAACACCAACTGAAATCACCAACAAGCTTGGTGACAACATATATGTCGATCTAGATGAACTAAGGATACAAAGATACAAGCCTGATGACTGTCATAAAGCTATTTCGATATATATCGATGAGCATATTAATAGTGATCTTTTATGCGTAAAAATGGCTCGGCTTGAGCACCTAATAGCGATTTATTGGATGCTAAGTAAATTGCGGCATTATGATTCGTCTCCTGCTTCTCAGCGGCGAAAAGTCATTGATATGGAGTCATGTCAGTATGAGATCGAGACACATGCTGAGCGCTTTAATCTCCCTGAATACATTTAACCACAACCATACTTCCACGCTTTGAAAACGTGGAAGTATGGGAGGCGTTCGCGTTTTCAAGCGACGTAACCCCCGCAATGAAACGCAGTGAAATGAAGTGGGGTGAAGAGCCTTATTATTATGCCAAACGAAAAAACAAAAAAGGATTACCGAAAGCTTGCCAAGCATTTCTATTTAACCAGAATAGAGGGTAATCCTACGCCGAAGAAAATTAAAGATGCTCTAATCAAAGCTACTTCTGATTATCGACCTGCTTATTGGCGTCGACTTCGAAATGCAATTTGCCTAGATCAGCGTGAAAAAGGTTACCGAAAGACGGCTAACCTCATTGCTGCTTTTAAAAACCCTTTGACGACATCGGCATATATGCGTGACATTAACAAGGTACCCCCAAAACAGAAGCGGGTTAAAAAGATCAGCCGAGATGACCTAGCTAAGATAGCTCAGGAATTTGCTAAAAAGCGCGACCCTTTGCTTGAATCAGCATTAATCTTAATGACCATTCTAGGCTGCCGGCCCGCTGAACTGGAAGGAATAACTATACTAAAGAATGGTCTTGTGAAAATTATCGGTGCAAAAAAAAGAGCAACGAATGACCGAGGGCTTGATCGCTTAATTAATCTACCAGGAGTACAACGTACAAAAGTTAAATATGCACTACAACCCTTTAAAGATGAAGTCAATAAGATCACTTCTATAAACTTAAAATCGACAATACCTCATCTACTTGAGCGCCGTTTAGCAACTATAACTAAACGCGTTTGGCCACGCCGAAAGCATCGCCCAACGCTTTATTCGCTTCGTCACCAGTTTGGCAGTGATTTAAAAAAAACAGGGTTAACACGAGAAGAAATAGCTTACCTAATTGGGCATCGAGTAACTAAATCTGCAGATGTTTACGGAAACCGAAAATCAGGTGCCAGCAGGTCAATTGGAGCTGGGGTATCGGAAGATGAAATTAACAAGATAATTACAACTAATCATCATTTACCCCCAAGATTTAGCCAAGAATCACAATCCCAACCCAGCCCCATGCAAACGTAACCAGCCTTTCGGCTGCTGATATTCTGGCAACACCTTCTCAATCAGATCCCAAAATTTAGCAGTATGATTCGGCTGTTCAATATGTGCCAACTCATGAACAATTATATAATCCAGCGCAGTCAGTGGGGCCATCATACAGCGCCAGTGAAAATTAAGAGCCCCGCCTGGTGAGCACGATGCCCAGCGGTTTTTCAGGTCATGTATTCTGACTTCTGTGGGCGTTAGCCCCATCTGCTTCGCATATTGGCAAACTCGCTTAGGAATACGCTCTTTAGCCTTACTCCGGTAAAACTCAACAAATGCAGTTCTTGCATCAGGCAAAACAGAGCTGCTCATTACAAAAACACCACTCTTTAGCCGTAAATCATGTCGCTTATTTTCTTCTATCTTCAGGCGATAAGATGACCCTAAATAGGGAAAGCCCTCTCCACTAACAAACTCCCGCACCACGCGTGTACGGTTTAAGTCATCCCACTCTGCAATATGGCGGTAAATCCAGCTTCGTTTTGCCTCAAGTACTCTCTCAACCTTCTCCATATCATAGGGCTCAGGCGCAATAACACTGACTGTTCCATCACGTTCAATAAAAATTGATGTTGTTTTTCGATCACTTTTTTTCAACGCATATTGAATATCTTTATACGCCAACATCACTCTTTTCGACCCAAAATATCTCGTTCACGCCTCCGTGCCAGCGCAATCACTTCTGTTACTAGTTGATCACTGTGTTCTACCACCTCTGGAAGGCCTGAAAGGACAAACAGGTCATCTAACTCAGCATCCAAATCATCAATCAATTTACTGCGTTCCCAAAAGTTGAGATCCCCGATCGCTGAAGCCAGAGTATCCATAATTTGGCCAGTAAGCGGTTTGACCTTCTCGACAATCTCATCGCTGTTTTCACCAAAAGCGATATCTATTATCAAATCGGTAAAAGGGTCACTACCCTTGCGCACTCCCGTACTAATTTCATCACGCAAGGTTTCAAGTGCTAGCATCATTTGCTCCCAATCATCATGATATTTTTTAAGAACGGACTCTAACTTTTCACTAAACTTTTTAAATTGTGCAGGATCTTGATCCCAATTTACTTTGCAATGCTTACGAATTGCATGCTCCATCTCGCTCGCCTGAGTACGCGAACTTTTCTGCTTTTTAAGCTCAGTAATAAACTGGCTGGAAAATAGCTCTGTAGGAGGAATACGCGGGTCAATCCCAATTGCCACAAGGTGTTCATTAATCAACTTCCGTACCTTCTCCCCCACGCCAGTAAGGCTGATCGAACCATCTTTGTAACGCTCCTTGGCCTTAGCCTGAATATGGGCAAACTGATACATCGGCACCTTATAGGCTTTTGCCAACGTATTAGGCAGCACAATATCCATACTCTCCGTAAACTTCTTGAAATAGACATTAAAGCTATCACGTGTTCTAACATCTTCAAGCACTCGCACTGCCTTTTCCAACACACTATAGCGCTCTGAATCTTCCATAGTTCGCTGATTTAGCAAATGCTCAATTCGCTCAACTTTCTTATCTTCAAAGAGTTGAACCAATCTCCGATAACGATTCTCGAGCACAGGCATCTCAGACTCAACACGCTTAAATCCTTCAAGAACCTCTTCTTTATCCTTATTTGAATACAGTGACAACGCATCACTCAAGTGATTTGCCAGCCCAATATAGTCAACAATGTAGCCTCGTGTTTTACCTGAATAAATCCGATTAACACGAGCAATTGCTTGGAGCAAATTATGTTCCTTCAACCGTTTATCCAGGTACATTACTTGTTCAATAGGTGCATCAAACCCTGTTAGCAACATATCGCAGACAATCAAGAAAGCCACGCCTGTTTGCGGCTCCTCAAAATCGAATGCGCGCTTAAAACTCTTAATTGCATCAAGTTCTTTTGCCTCTTTTCTGGCTGCAATAAAAACCGCTTTTTCATTTGTCCCATCAGAAGAGATCACCACAGCAGACTTAAGAAACTGCAACTTATTCAGTAATTCTTCATCACGCTCTGAAGACTCTTTGCTCAGCCCCTCACTAATCATTTTATTGAGAGCCTGACGAATATAGGTCTGATAATGGATTGCAGCCTGTTTAGATGAGCAGACCACTTGCGCCTTAAAACCGCTTGGCAAAATATTGGCCACATAATGACGGACAAGATCTTCAGCAATCTCTTCTATCCGCTTCTCCGCTTCCAGCACATCACCCGCCGCACCGTATTTTTTGCGGATCGCCAACAGTTCCTTATCACTTCGGTTACGGAAAAGATCTTCAAATTTCTTATCGAACCCCGAGCGCCCACTAATCGCCACCTCTGCCGTCTTGGCTTCGTACAGAATTTGCAACGTTGCCCCATCATCTACCGCGTCTTGTAGCCGGTATTTATCTATATAAGACGATGTAACATCCACACCAAAACGCCTCCAAGTTGGGTCTGTATGATGCTTTGCAATTAAAGGGGTACCTGTAAAGGCTAGTCGAGTCGCTTTTGGAAAAGCATCAAACAAATTATCAGACAAGCTGGCATGATCAGAACCGGCTCTTTGAGTCCGATGTGCCTCATCAATTAGCACCAGAACCTTTTCAGAGTTATTCACCACACCAAACGGGTCAAACAACACCGGCTCAGCCACCTTTGCATAGGAGCCATCCTGATCATTTGCCGCCTTCTGTTTCATGGCGATCCGCACATAACCTGGAATATTGCGATCATCGGCCTCACGAAACTTATGTAGCATGACCATATTTAGGTTAGAACTCTGGCTTGCTAGCTTTTCCTTTAACTCATTTGAATTCTTAATCACAACCGGCCTTTCACCCGTTAATGCAGCCGTCTCTGTCAATTGCTGCTCAAGGTCACGGCGATCATTAACCATCAGAATTTTATAATCCTTTAAATCATCAGTACGCCGTAGTTTTCGAATCAAAAAGACCATCGTTAACGACTTACCACTCCCTTGCGTATGCCAAATCACACCTGAACGATCAAGGCTTGTCTCCCCCGCTCTTACCCGCCCAATAATTTTATTTACCGCTCGGTATTGCTGATATCGGCAAACCACTTTAATCCGTTTATCACCCGCATTCATAAATAGCGTAAAGCTACGCAACATATCAACCAGGCGCTGTGGATGAAGCATCCCCTGCACAAGCCGCTCTTGCGCACGATGCTCACCAATCACCTCATCAACATACGGCTCTTCATCAGGGTAAATGCTTTTCCACTGAAAGAAATAATCCTCACTAGAACTAATCGTTCCATACCGGGCATCTTCATCATGCAGACCAATCATCAATTGATTGCTCCAAAATAGCTTCTGCTCACCCTCCTTCAGCCGAGCGGCAATAGTCTCTTCACGCAAATCCGCATAACGACGTAATTGCTCAATTGCCTCATGCATCGGATCAGAGGTGTAACCATTTGCCTCTTTGCATTCAATCACCACCAATGGCAAGCCATTCACAAACAGCACAACATCTGGGATGATAAATTCTTTCACGCCACCCGGCGTATCAATACGAAACTGGTTAATGGCAACAAAGCTATTTGCCTGCCAATCATCAAAATCAATAATCTTGACGACCGGATCAAGCTCACCCGTTAATCGATTTTCTTCCACCTGCCACTTAAACAGGCGGCTTAAACACTCCTCATTCGCTTGCAGTAACTTTTGAGTATCAAAGTCAGAAAAATCTTCAAACAGCTGATCGAGCTGATCTTCTTCTAACCAAGTTTCACCACTTTCTGTTTTATTGATCTTACAAACAGTTTTAATAAAGGTATCGCGTAATAAACAGTTCCGGAAATTATCCCGCAAGCTAACCGTTGGATCTTGAGGAATCCACTGCCCCTGGTCGATTACACTCCACCCCATCAAGTCCAACTGACTCAGCAAAGGGCGCTCAACAAATTGGTATTCAGACATGGTTATCTCCATATAACACAGACTCAAGCTTAGCCAACGCTGCCTGATGTTTTTGTTTAGTCATCTTGGTTAAATTTAACAACTTCCACTTAACCGCTGGTAACTCATCTACCCCAGCTATATCTAGCAACAACCAGTCAGGACTCATCTGCTTAAACGAAAGTAAAAACTGCTTATGTTGATCACTCAACTGTTGGTTAATACACTCAACCAGCTGTACACGCGTACTTTCAAGATCAAGCAATGTTGTCTTTTTAAATGACATTCCCACAAATTGATTATTAAATGCCGTATCAAGCGGCACCATACGAGGCGCAAGCATTTCGGCTATGGGTCGATTACCACTAATCAGGTAAACAACAAATAGCTCCATAAGCTTTTCAGTAATGCCATCTTGCTCCAGCAGAATTTTCACATCAAACAAATCACGAGGATGCTGCCGGTCCAATGCCGCACACAACTTTCCTGCATAGATCTCATGCCAATCGAGCAGCTGCATACTGGTATAGGAGAACTGCTCTTCCACCTGTTCAGAAATATCCACCGTTACCGGCTCTAAAAAACTACCCCGTAGCACCGGTGAAACTTCAATTTTCACCCGTACACCCTGCCTTATCAGCATCAGTTTAAGCAGATTACCTTGGGCATCTTTGGCCTTTTCAATCAGCGTTCCTTTTAGAACGGCTGTTACTCTTTCAGCTATTCTATTGAGCCCAGCCCCAATACCCGCCAAAGCGATGCTTCTCTCCTCTCTGGGTAAATAGGTTAAATCGATATCAACCGACAACCTTGGCAAATCTTGATAAAACAGGTTAATCGCCGTTCCTCCTTTCAGAGCAAAACAGCACTCTTCCTCTACCAGCGGTAAAACTGCTACCAATAGCGCAACCTGCTTAAAATAAGGATTATCACGATTAATCATCGAAATGCTCCGGCACCGTAACCCCGTACTTCTTATTCAACTTGCCGCCTTTTACAACCACTCGCTTACCACTCCCCAACTCAACCGACTCGATATCGATCCGTTTAGTCCAGCTATAACTAAACTGCTCCATCATCAATAGAAAAAGCCGCTTAACTTTGATATTACGACAATGTTGCAACAACTTATTAACCACTTTCGGGCGCAATGCCGTCAGCCCTTCAAAAAGCTCCAGCGCATGCTTAAAACCATGTGCATCATCCACACTATAAAGCAGCTCCAAGATCGCCCGTTCAGGTGATGAAACCTGTATAGCCCAATCTCGCACAGTAGAAGGTATCGGGGTTATACCAACATCAGAGACCGACTCATCAAATAGGTGTACTGTTTTAAATGCTAACTGCTCAGGTAATGAAACCGCTTTAACCCAAGCAGGCACACGGCCGCCTCCCCAAAGTGAGACAACCTGCTTACCCCCCAGAGGCAAATAATGTGAATAACCCTGTAGATTTAACGCCGAAACGGCCCCCACATGAAATGGTAATTGAGCAACATGCTGCATTCCAAGAACAAGCCCCTGCCACTTAACCGCAACCTCTGGCCGCGCATAAACAGCCCGACCTAAAGGCACTAACCAGTTGCTTTGAACGTACTTACGAACCAACTGACGAGAATAGCCCTGCTCAAGCAACCATTGGCTAGGCACAGCCACTCCTTCAGGAAGAAGACTAAACAGATAGTTTAGCTTTTTGTCTTTTTGTAAACTCATAGTTTACTTTATAGGGCATTATTTGGTTCATTGCTAGTCAAATAGTTTAAAAAAGCTCTATTTTGTAACCTATTGGTTTACCTATTTGCATAAAAATACTCAATTAGCTTCCAATAGCTCATTTAACCATTCATTCGGCCTGCTTGCTCCATGCGTTACGTATAAACTAGCAATTTTTTTGGCAGAACGTACTCCGTTCGTACCTTGCAAAATAATATTACCAAAAATGGTTTTAATAGCATCTTCAGGGTAATCATCTAGTCGGTCTACTAGCATTATTTCCCAAACTTTACACACTTCAAAAGGAAATTCCTCGCTCAACCGAGCTAGAGATTCCAATAAGAAATGGGCGTTATGACTTTCTTGGGCATAGGGAGCGACAGCACACAACCAGCTCATCGTTTTATCATCAAGTTCGCTTACATAGGTCGCCCAATCACATAACCCTGATGCCAATAACCTTCCATTTTTAGTTGAAGTATCGATTACTTCCAATAATTTTGGCCACAACTCATAAACTTTAAGTCGAGCGTTCGAATTGGCAGATTTACGCATAGTCCAAACAAACCAAACAAGCTGCTTGAGCTCTTTGTCATTCTTTCGGCTAATCAGCGTAGCAATAAGGTTTTTTTCACCATCAAAGTTTTCCTCACCTCTAAAGTATCCAACACACATGAACTGAATAAAACGCTCACCCACTTTTTCAGACAGAAACTCATCGTCAAGGACATCAAAGAAATAACCTTTCTTCTTAAACAACTTATATGTGGCACTATCAAAGCCACCCACATAAGAATAACCCTGCATAGAACAAAACCATCTTATATAATCAGATCGGTCAAAAATTTTATCTACATTATCTTCAACCCATGATTTCGACAGATATCGAAAATTCGGTAGAAACATTGCCACAATAGTTGCAAATTCGGCCCCGCCCTGATCACAGTCTCTACTCAACTCCTCAGTAAATATACCCTCATAACGACTCCAAATATCCGCATTCTCAGCTTCACCACCGGGCTTGTTCCGGCATTCATACAATGCCAAGTTAATATAGGCCTCAAGGCATTTACCACGTGGAGAATTAATTGCTTTTGAGACCGCACCACTGTCCTTGTCAAAGAGCTCACCTCTCTGATTTACCAATGCTGTTTCAAGGATGACCCTCGATGTTTCAATATGTTCAACACCAAAAGAGTGGTCATCTTTTTTACAACCTGCCTCAATTAACCTGCCTATCTCGCCTACAACTGTTGAAACATTCCCAATATATGCCCCACTCGTGTTATCGGATGCCTGCCAGAAGCTATCCAACTTCACAAGTTCATATATAAATTCCAGCAGCTTAGGCCATGTGCCACTCCAATCTTCACGCTCTTCCGCCCCCTCATTACTCCATTTATTTGTAAACGAATATAAAATTGAGTAAAGAAAGTAAGGTTTTAATGTTGAAAAAATCTCTATATTTTCAAATAAAGCACTCTGATCAGAAAGAAACAGGTCGCTAACTGCATTAATTAATCCATCAATATCTGGCTCATTAAAGCGAGTAACTGGCTCATAATCATTTAAGGTAGAAACCAAATCTGATGGTTTCTTTAACAGAATCCGCAGCGCAGTAGCATCGATAGGTGAATCATTAGTCACACCTATTGTTGTCATGTGGTAACTAGCAAAACTTGGATGATCAGGCACTGTTCCTGATGTTTCCACGCATTTGTTATAAAGCTCTAAAGCCAGTTTATCTTTATCTTTTATTGCGGCCAGCCAAAGTGAGTGCCTGTATGCAATAGCTTCTTTAGTAGGCTTTCCATTTTCAACTGAAGGGATTAAATCCTCAATAATTGAAAAAACCTTTTCTTTTTCTGCAGACTCTAGCTTATTGAAGTTGTTGTTTAACAGTACCCATGTTTCATGCCTGTACTTCTCTTGAAAAAATCCAGGTGTTAACAATTTACCAATCACTTCTGCAGAGAGAACCTGAAAGGATACCCCCGCAACATATACGCCAACTCGCTGTATCGTTCGACACTCACTATTCAACAGCTTCACTATTGGCTCTTCTGCACCTTCACCAAGGCTCTTGCACAAACCCAACATTGACTCCCTAAGAACATCAACAAAGAAGTCATTTGCATCATCTTGACGGGTATTTTGCTCATGATCTTCGATAGCTGGCCGCCATATAACAGACCAGTTGTCGTCCTCATTAATCTCAAGAACCTCTTGCAGACGTTGGGTAAAAAAATCAACTACGGGCACACCAATCATTTCTCCCATAACTCCAGCTAAAGAGTCAACAAATTTGCTTAACTGATAGGATTGATATTTGAGGGTGGCTTCATCTTTTTTTGACGAATACTTACTAGGGGCGATATTTACCTCAAATAGAACAGGCAGTAACTTAAGCGACAAACTGAGTGCCACTTCAGACTTCACTTGTTGCAAATCCACCAACCAGTCAATCAACTCACCAACAACTAAATCAGCACCAAAGCGATCATCAAGCCAATAAGCAATATTTTCTAAATCTTCTTCGGTAATAAACTCAATCGGGATATTTCTCAACACTTGAGAAAATTTCCACCAAGTATTGTTGTTTCCAACCCCTACTTCTCGAGAGTTGCTGGTTACATCACGAATAGACTGAAGGTACTTTTCAGCATATTCACCATTTTCAGGATCTTTAAGATGTTCAGATGAATTTACCAGGTACTCACAAACTGGCCAAAGAGGAATTGTGTAGTATCCTTTCTCTGTTTCTTCTGGGCTGGGGATTTTAGTTGGGTTTACGAATTCTCGTTTGACCAACTCATCAAACCATTTAAGCTTTTTTATCTTTCTAAAAAAGTAGACCTCAAGATCAGGTTCTGCCTCCACTCGGTTAAGAACAGCCAATTCCTCAAGACTCAAAAGGCTATTCATTTATCACCCGATCAATTTCAGCTATATCATCAACCAGTGCAAAGGCGCCCACTTCTAGTTTGCTCGCCCAATGTTCAATTACCTGCTCAAGCTGCTCATAGCCACGATCATCCTTTGAAAAACCAACCAGATGGACTCCAAAAGACTCTTGATAATATGCTGAGAGTCTTTGATAGAGCGGCTCTTCAGACTTAAAAAATGGTTGCAGTGTAAATCTTTTTCGTTTGCCATCATCACTGCTTACTTGGGCTCGCCTTAAAATATGTTCCAGTATTTCAGCCTCTTCGAGGCCATACCCAATAAATAGAACCGTCTTTTCTGAAAAAAGTCTTTCTAGAAAAAACTGAACATTCTCAACATCATAATGCGCAAGGTAGTCCTTTGTTGAAACAATCATTTGGCTTTCGTTAAAAATATCTCCATGCAGGTGTGTCACCGTACCCAGCACCTTTAATTCAGAAATATTTAAGTTCTCAGCTCCAGATATTCTTCTCGTTGAAGGCTTTGTTTTACTTTCATCTTTTTCCTCAAAGGAAACAGGTGAAAGCTCATGATCATAATTAGTCGTTACACAAGCCGCTCCAATCGAATTAATAATTTCGTAAATACGCCCACTTTTGTTAACTTGAAGGTATTGTGGCAACTGAAGATCATAACCTGTTGAGGAAGCTATTTGCTTTGCAATAGATAGCTGAATTTTGGGGTTAAGCTTTTTTAGCTGCTCCAGTTCTGAATAGTTTATTTTCTCAGCAGCTCTTAATCCTTCCAACGCATTTAATGCTAAACCACTCCATGATGGCATTCCAAGCAACATTGAAGCACCAGCACCAACAAAAAGCACCAGTTTGCCATCAAGGGCAGCTTCCCTAATTTCTGGAGGCAAATTGGGGATAGGGTCTAACTCACTCATCACACGGCAACTTTCCCTGTTAAAAGGTCTTGCATAAGACCAGTCTTAACAGACTTATACTTGGACACCTCTGTTTTGAGAGCCGCTTTTTTCGCTTCTATAGAGTTTAATCGCTTTCCAATCTCTTTCTGTTCACCTACCTCTGGCACAAATATATTAAGTTTTTTAACAATTTCTTGAGATATATTGCTTTGCGATTCAGCTAATCCCGTTTTTGTACAATTCAGTTGAGATTGGATTTGGTCTGATGAGAGCAATAGTGACAGGTAGCTTGGCTCAATTTGTTCATTTGGCCTAATGCGGTACAGCTTGTCACTTAGCATCAGTTTATCTTGCACTGACTCTACGTAAGCCACTACACCCACCCTTGCTCCAGGCCCAGCTCTCGTCATCAAGACATCTCCAGAGAACACCTCATATTCTTTTCTTGGTTTCATACTTAAGGGAAGCATCTTATTTTCTAAACCAACAAAACCATCCCATACTACGGCCGTTGTTTTCAAGACCCCCCACACACCGGGGCTGGCTGCTTCATGCATGCAGTCTGGGCTCCAGCCTTGTTCAATTTTACTAATATAGCGGCCTAATTTCCCACTTCCCCACTCCCTCGGAACCCACCCCAATTCTGTCTCTTTATAAAGCTCAGGTGCTTGCTCAACGGGTGGGCGAAGCTGCCCTGTCGAGAGGTCAATTCCTCGGGTGAATAAATCAGCCATCATGCCCTGTTTGATAGCTATCTGTTTATCCATTATGGCTTGTGTTTTGTCAATCAGTTGATCAATGGTGGTTAGGATTTTGGCAATTTTTTGTTGTTTACTTAGTGATGGGTAGCAGATATGTATTTTATTTAATTTCTTTTGTTGTATCCCAGTAACAGTAGAACCTGTTGAGTTTTTTATAAGGTCACGCTGAAACTCGCTACCCATAATAAAATAAAATAGATAGTTAGGCAGAATGATATCTCTCTTTGGCTTAAGAAGAATAACTCTCTGACTGAGAATGTATTTTTTGCCGTCCGGTATCTGAGCAACATTACCAAGTGGAGCTTCCATCGTAAGCAAGATATCGCCTTGCTCACAATCACCTTTATTCATCCACTTAGAATATAACAACTCACCTCCATAATATGCTTCCCTGTTTTTATCAATTCCGCCCATCACGACATTATTTGCTGATAAAGCTAGTATTTCGCCACCACCCCATTCCATACCAATTTTTAATGGCGTTTTACCCCTGAAATCAAGGCTCTTATGAATTACCTCATTAAGCTCTGAAGACAGTAAACCAGCATGATTATTCATACCCCAACTCCTTCAAAAACCCATCCAGCTCCCCAGCCACCTGATCCCTTTCAGCCAAGATCTCCTTTAATGTCACCGCATACTTATCCCACAGATTCTCGACCGCTTTGGTCAGCCCTTGCAGGTAGTCATGAATATAGGCGTTATATTCCTGATCCAGTGCTTTCTTAAAGCGTTGCAATATTAGCGCCTTGGCTTCTTGTTCTGTTATTTTGGCCCGCGCCTGTTCGACGAGTTGATCCTTTTTCTTTTCTGCTTCGCGTAGTCCTGCCTTTAGGGATTTGAGCTCTTGATCCAACTGGGTGTGTGCCTCTAGCTTCCTGTCGATATCGGCAATATCACGCTGTAGTGCGGCTATTTCTGTATCCAGTTGTTTAATTGTAGCGGTGTAGCCTGCACTTTCTACGGCTTCTTTTATTGCCCGTTTTTCATCTTGTTTGGCGGCTTTAAGGTGGCGTTTCGCCTCTCTTAATTGACCATTAAGTGCTTTCTTTTGCTCTTTGAGGGCTTTAACGTCTGCTTTAGGCAATATGCCACTGCCTCCCTCAGCTTCTGCTGCCTCTTCTCCATCGCTCTCTTCTGCCGTTGCAAATAACGCTTCTAGCTCGGCAATGCGAGCTTGGTCTCGCATTAAGTTTTCTAGCACTTCTGGAAACTGCGATTTAAGAATCTCTTCATCAGGAATCAATTCTGCATTCCAACCACTGGCGGCGATAGATTTTAGGTCGGCCTGTAATTTTTTGAAATAGCTGGCAGCTGCACCACGTACTTTATAAAGGTCGAGCAGCCCTTGATTTAGCAGAGCATCACTCAGGCTGTTGAGGCTGTTACGCCGCAGTGTAAAAACCGCCTGCAGCCCTTGTTCTTGTCCCTTTTCTGGCAACGCTTCCATTTCTGGCAGTTGCGCCTGCCACCAGCCATTGAGTGCCGATTGAAACGCGGCATGTTTGGTTAATATGGCATTGTGTTGTTCGATACGGCTTTTAATATCGGCTTTGTCGATTAGATTTATGCCAAACTCTCTGTAATCACTCCCATTGGGCAAGTGCATTTGTCTGGATGATGGCTGATCCAAAACGAATAGGTCGTTTTTTAGCGCTGGGTAATTGTCCCAGTAACCAGACAAAACTTCGATTTCTTTTAGGGGTACACCACCATTGAGATGGGCGGAGACATCTTGAGGCTCTGGTGCTGGGCTGTTATCGACATAACGGCGTATGTTGAGATTGTATTCTTCCTGTTCCAGCTCTTGGTGCGTCACTAAACGGCTGTATTTGGCTACATCTTTCTTCTGATGATAAACATGAGTGATTTTTTCAATATCTTCTGGACGCAAGCTATTTTGGTTTTTACCCTCTTTGTATTCTCGATCAGCATTGATGAATAAGACAGAATCGCGGTTTTCATTACCCGACTTGTTGATAACCAACACACACGCTGGAATGCCGGTGCCATAAAATAGCCCCTGTGGCAGGCCAATTACCGCCTCTAGCAAGCCATTTTGAATAAAGTGTCTGCGGCAGGCGCGCTCTTCACCAGAACGAAATAAAACGCCATGTGGCATTACAACAGCCATTTTCCCGTTCGCTTTTAGTGAAGCAACCATATGTTGAACAAACATTAAATCGGCCTTTTTACCGCTCTCTGGCATAAAGGTATGGAAACGGTCGGGTAACTTCATGCCCACTTTGCTGTAGTTTTGTGAAAATGGCGGATTGGCGATGACACGGTCAAATGTTCTTAGCTCTCCCTCATCGCTTATGTGCTGTGGATTGGCTAAGGTATCTTCGTTACGAATATCTGCACCCCCAATACCATGCAAGATCATGTTCATTTTACAAATTGACCAGGTACCGCCGTTATCTTCTTGCCCACGTAAATGCAGGTCTCGTGAACTGCCGCCCATTTCTTCTATATATTGCTGGCTTTGAATGAGCATACCGCCCGAACCACAAGTGGGGTCATACACTTCCATCCCTTCTGCTGGCTCGATAATCTCAACTAATAATCGCACCACTTCTGACGGTGTATAAAACTCACCGCCTTTTTTACCTGCGCTGTCCGCAAAATATTTAATCAGATATTCATAGGCAGAACCGAGTAAGTCTGGGAATTCAAAATCATCATTGGCCAGTGTAACATCATCAAAATGTTGGATAAACTCCACCAGAGTGGCATCTGACATGGGCTTTTTGCCCACTTTACGATTGAAGTTAATGTGCTTGAGTACATCTTCCATACCCCGCTTAAGATTAGCATCTTCTAGCTCGGAAAGCGCTTTATTAAGACCCGACCCCACGTTGTCCTTTAAATGCCTCAGCGCGCCCCAGCGGGCTCGCTCAGGGACATAAAAACTGTACTTGTTGGCCTTTGCTAGCTGAGTTGCAATAGCATCATCATTCAACCCCTTGTTGGCATATTCTTTTGCCAATGACTGCTGCTCGGTATCAAATTGATCTGACATACGTTTAAGGAACAACATACCAAAGATATATTCCTTGTATTCTGATGCATCCATTTTCCCGCGAAGGATATCGCAGGCTTTAAGAAGAATAGATTCGAGTTTTGATAGCGTTAGTTTTTGCTGGTTCATCTGTTCCTTATTTGTTTAGGCATTCCAATAAAACTTACCCTGATTATACGGTATCAAGCAGCGCTGATCATGACCCTATGACCTCATGGTTTCACCCCGTAAATAGATGTGACATCACGATAACACCCCCTGTTATAAAACCGTAACACCCGCCCTATATATATAATGGGTATAAGGTATACCTACTAGCCTTGTCGGCATCACTACCCTTTATTCTTAGACTTTTAGTTTGTGTTTTTTGATTAACTTATAGACATGTCCACGTGTTATCCCGATCTTGTCTGCTATGTCAGTTTTACTCATCCCTTCCTTGAGATACTCTCGTATGACTACTATTTTATTGGCCTGTATCGCTTGCTTATTTTTTTGGTACTCACCTATCACGCCTGTCATCAACAGATAGCAGTCATAGCGAATTAAGGTGCCACACAAAAAGCCTGGGTTAGCAATAAAATAATCCTTGATTCCCGAATATCTGAACTCCATTCTTGTTAATAGTTCAGCTATCAGGTCGTCCAGATTGGTCGCCTGAATGGGAGTTGCCATTAATTTATGTCGTAACCGAGGAATCAGCTTAATTAGCTCTATGATAGCTGTAAATCTCGCTACTGGGGATAGGCAAGAATCACTCGCCAACTCTCGCATTTTTTTTAGGTTCAGGTTGTGACGGTTCTCCTTAACTTGCTGTGCCTTTAAGTTTAGCCAGACCGATTTTTTATTGAGCCCTTTAATATTGATTATCTTTAAGTAATGATCTATTACTTGGTTTGCCCTCTTATAGTCCTGCCCATCTTTTTCTACCTCCCGACATACACGGCAAAGCCTGAGGTTTTTACTTGCCCCTACCTCTTTGCTTTCCGCATAACGATAACAGCATTGGCAGAAAACTTTTATTTCTGCCTGCGGGTGCTGTGTTTGATCACCAATTCGGACCAAATCATCAACATATAGCATTAAATCTATACAGTCACATAAGTAGCAAAATTGCTCTGTATTTGCCCACCCACCATTTTTTTCTTCAACCTGTTTAATACCTTTCAAGTAAGACACTAATGCCTGCACATCATCCACAGTACGCAGAAATTGCCCAAGCGTTTCGTGTCCATCTCCATTTTGAGGCATCAAGGCACAATCAAATATTGTTGCCATTGATTTACGTTGATACGCATTGTTTTTTAAAGTTAATACATCCCAACTTTTCACTCTGTTTCTTAGTTCCGGCTCAATTAATGTATTCACGACTGTTGCTAGTTTTGACTTCATTCCTGAGCTCATTTTTCGCGCGTCTAGTAGTGCAACCCTTTTCTCTATCGTATTCATTTCCTTACTCACACTTTTCTTTCCACCCTATCTGCTGATTTCATTTTAATACTTGTTTTGCGACCCGTTAAATTTGCTCAGGTAAACGCCTAAATAACTTATGTTTTCTCTTTAACCTTATATTTGTATCCATACGCCGCGAAGTTACCTCCTGACATTGTTTTACATTGAAATTTAAACTATTTGCATCAATTAATTTTTAAACCGGAAAACAACAATGAATTCTACAGCTCAAAAAATAGCACAAAACTACCAGTCCTTGGATACAGTTAAACCCGTTCTACCAGCAATTGAAGTAAAACGACCTACTGATAGCGAGTTTTTTAGAGCGCACCCTGACCCAGAGTTTGCTTTTTTATTATTAACCTTTATAAGCGATCACGTCCCTACACATGTCGTTTCCCCCAATTTGATTGACGAATTAGAAAATGCTCCAATAAAACGAAAATTGCTAACTACTGTCATCACCAATTATGGAGAGATTAAGTTGATGCCGCTCCCTCATAAATACAAAGATAGATATAGCAAGACTGCTCACAGAGCTATCGAGCTTTCGAAAGCTGAATGGATGCAAATGAAATACAGTAGTGACAACTATAATTATTTAATTTCCACATCAAGCCGCGTTATTCCCCCTCCCGTTTGGCCTGATGTAACACCTGAAGAGGTTTTCCAAGCGGCTTTTCAGAATCACTATATATCTGATATGAATCACCCTGCTATTAACTATTACAAGGGTATGAAACATGTCGCTTAATCATATATTTAATCGATTCGATGAAGTGATTTACATCAATTTCATCTCAAGCGAAATACCTGGTGAGTTACCTAGCATAACTGATTATCGAATTCTGGAAATCAACTCGGATCTACAATCAGCGCCTCAAACAAAGCCAGCTCTTGCGAGAAGCCTATGGACTAATGCTAATAGGAATATTTTGATTGTCAGTGATGACTTTGGACGGGCCATGCGCTGCTTTTTAAGCCTAGACTGGCCCCTCCCTGCTTACTATATTGATTTAGCGGTTGAGCAAAAGAATTTAAGCAATGGACTTCTAGGCAAAGACGCATCTATTACCTCTTATTCTGTTGATTTTCTTTTTAGAGAGATACTCGGTAAGGCGGATTATATTTATTCATTAAAACGCGGTGAATATCTAAAGGCTGCTGCCGTCATAGAAAACAATGGCATTCCTTTTGACAAAAAAACTTTATCCCACATTCAAAACAATAGAAAGGTCGTAAGAGAACAGCTCATTACTAAGTACGATGAAAACAAGTTTTATGTCAATGGCTCTTTTTCTAATACTACGTTTTCAAAGTTTCTAATTAAAAAGAACATTAGCTGGCCTCTTGATGTTGAAGGTAACTTAATTCTTGATAAAGATGTTTTCGAAAAAAGAGCCGACTCACATCCTGTCTTAAACGACACTTTTAAACTCCGAAGCTATCTTTCAAAGCTAAATCAATTCTGCCTACCTACTGGTTATGACAACCGTAACCGCTGTTGTCTTATGCCTTTTAAGGCGAAAACCAGCCGAAACCAACCCAGTAATAGCGACTTCATATTTGGTCAACCCGCTTGGTTACGTGGATTAATAAAACCAACCAAAGGGAATGGTATTGCATATATAGATTACTGCCAGCAGGAATTTGGTATCGCTGCTGCTCTTTCTGGTGATAAAAACATGCAAGACGCTTATAAAAGTGGGGACCCATATATGGCCTTTGCTGTACAAGCTGGAGCTGCTCCCATTGGAGCTACCAAGAAAACACATAAAATCATTAGGGACCAATTTAAGGCTTGTACTTTAGCTGTGCAGTATGGAATGAGCGCTAATTCATTTGCTTCAACCATAGATCAGCCATTAGTAGTGGCTCAAGAGTTAATACGCTTGCATAAAAAAACATTCTCCACATTCTGGGAGTGGTCTGATGCAACAGTAAATTACGCTACAACTCACCGCATTTTGCAAACAGTATATGACTGGCGCGTTAATTTAGATTGCGTTCCAAAATTAAATTCTTTACGGAACTTCCCCATGCAAGCTAATGGCGCAGAGATGCTTCGCTTAGCATGTTGCAAGCTACTAGCGCATGACATCAAGGTATGTGCGCCTGTGCACGATGCAGTTTTAATAGAAGCCCCACTTTGTCATCTTGATGAGGTTATCAATAAGGCAAAAGTGATTATGGAACTGGCCAGCAGTAATATTCTAGATGGTTTCACTCTGAACTGTGATGTAGAGATCGTTCGTTACCCACACCGTTATATTGATGGAAGAGGCACTGAAATTTGGGACCTGTTCAATCAAAAGAACCGAATCTAATTTAGGACAAAATTCAACATGATTAAACTAGCCGATTACTTAGTAACTGATACCTCCCCCTCGATTTACAAGGCCAAATCAAAGACTAAGAAGGTCAAAATTGATGGTGACTTTTTGCAAGGTCCGATACGTTTGGAATGGCTAGATGCTTTATCTTCAATAGGTAACTCTGCCTGTAAGGTTGGGCATCACTTATTACACCTTTGGAGCTTGAATAAAAAAGGACCGACTTTTCGTCTTACTCAAAAAAAAGCCGAAGATATGGGAATGACCAGACAAACACGATACCGCACGTTAAATGCGATGGCTAAGGCTAACTTAATCAAAATTGATCAATCTTCTGGGCAATATCCAATAATTACTTTAATCAATATAACTTTATAAAAATCAAAGCCGTGAGTTTGAAATGAATAAGTGGGTCACAATTAATCGCGCATCTGCACTAACTGGGTATTCTGCATCAGCGATCACAACAAAGATCACCAAAGGTAAATGGCCTGAAGGCGTTGTATGGAATAAGGCACCTGATGGTCGGAGATTAGTCAACATGCATGCATTTGACGATTGGGTTGAGGGCAATATGAACAAAACAATAATGCAAAGATAAGGTCAGTCTATGAAAAAAAGTTCAACAATAAATGGTGTCAGCAAGGCAAGTGATTCAAGTATATCCATTGATTTCTATTATCAAAACGTCCGTTGCCGAGAACGTATTAAACTCGCACCAACTAAGGCTAATTTGAAGTATTGTGAACGCTGGCGCGCAAGCATTGAACATGAAATAGCTACAGGCAAATTCGATTACGCCAAACACTTCCCAATGTCGAAAAAAATCAAGATTTTCAACCTTGACCAAAATAACAATACCCCATTAGTAAAGGATGCACTAGATAACTACATTAGAACATCGAAGCAAACACTAGCCCGTTCAACTTGGATGGACTACAAGCATTCGACCTTTAACCACCTAATGCCCGTGTTTGGTGAAATGAGGCTAGATGAAATAAAAAGATCTGATGTTAAAGCTTGGGCTAGTTCATTAGTTATCTCACAAAAAAGATTAAATAATTTACTGTTGCCACTACGCGCCATCTTGACCGACGCATACGAGGATGAGCTCATAAGCCGCAACCCACTATTTGGCTATACACCAAAGCCTAATATCAGCTACCAGCCCTCTAAAGCTAAAAAGGTTGATCCATTTTCTCCTCAAGAACTAAAAGCAATCTGTGAGGCGTTTAAAGACGACTCTCTAGCGAATCAAGTAATATTTAGTGCATGGACCGGTTTAAGACCAAGCGAACTAATTGCCCTAAAGTGGGAGCAAGTTGATTTAATTAGTAATAAGGTAAGAGTAGACAAGGCTTTTGTTCAGGGTAGAGAAAAAGGCACTAAAACAAATGCAGGCACAAGAGACGTAGAATTGCTTGCGCCCGCTCTATCCGCCCTAATGAAACAAAAATCAATCACTTTCCGAAAAAGTGAGCATGTCTTCCTAAACACACGAACAAATGAACCTTGGACTAGTTATAAACCTTTCAGGGAGTATGTCTGGAAACCTGCTTTGAAGATAGCTTCTGTTAGATATCGTAAACCACATCAATTACGCCATACCTACGCATCTATGATGATTTCAGCGGATGAAAATATTAAATGGATAGCAAACCAAATGGGGCATACTGATATTGTTTTAGTTTCAAAGGTGTATAGCGATTGGATGCCTTCAATGTCAGCTACAAAGGCTGGTGATTCAGCTGTCGCTCTATGGGAAGATTTCGACTCAACGGCTATGTCCTAAATCACATCTCGAATAACTGTTAAGTTGCAGGATACCGACAACTTAAAAATGTTGACCATATGTTGCCCAAAAGGAGCATATCACAGCACACTTAGGCACCAAATGTTGACCAAAGAGCAATTTCAAAAAGGCAAGAAAAAAGCCGCTAATCCTTTTCGGATCAACGGCTTATCTCATACTACCAATGGCGGAGTGGACGGGACTCGAACCCGCGACCCCCGGCGTGACAGGCCGGTATTCTAACCAACTGAACTACCACTCCTAAATGGTGGGTGCTGAGGGGATCGAACCCCCGACATTCGCCTTGTAAGGGCGACGCTCTCCCAGCTGAGCTAAGCACCCCAAGAACAGAAGAGGCGCTAGTTTACAGAGTCTTTTAAAGTTTTGCCAGCTTTAAATGAAGGAATTTTTGAAGCTTTAATTTGAATCGTTTCACCCGTTTGTGGATTGCGGCCTGTGCGTGCAGAACGCTCTTTTACAGAGAAGGTACCAAAGCCAATAAGTGAGATTGAGTCACCGCTTTTAAGTGCACTACTAACAGAAGAGATAGTGGCATCTAATGCGCGGCCTGCGTCAGCTTTAGTAAGTCCTGATTCTTCAGCGATTGCATTGATAAGGTCTGATTTGTTCATAAATTTTCCCCAATAGGATGATTAAATAATTTTTAAAGTTAATTTTTTTTGTTACTGGTGTTTAGAGCGGCTATATCTACCTCACTATTCACTCAACAGGAGATTTTATATCCTTTCCCCCCCACCAGTGTCAAGCTTCAGAAGGTTTTTATGACTATATTTTTTTAAAGCATACCTTCAATTAATTTACTTGCCTCAATTAAATCAAACACTTCAGCTTAATGTGCGGTCACCGTTTTATTTTTTGCAGGTTTACTTTTTTTGTCATCTTTTTTTGTTAACTTTTCACTTCCTTTCAATGGTGTCGGGGACCGTTCAAGCGCGACTTCCAGCACCTCATCAATCCAGCGGACAGGGATTATCGTTAAATTTTGTTTAATATTAGCCGGCATCTCTATTAAATCTTTTTCATTTTGGTGTGGGATTACAACCGTTGTGATTCCACCGCGAAGAGCTGCTAACAATTTTTCTTTAAGCCCACCGATCGGTAACACCTCACCTCGAAGCGTAATTTCCCCTGTCATAGCCACATCAGCTAACACAGGAATACCCGTTAAGGATGATACTAAGGCCGTACACATACCGATACCTGCACTTGGACCATCTTTAGGCGTTGCTCCTTCAGGAACATGTACATGTATATCGTTCTTTTGATAAAAATCAGCTGGAACACCTAACATTGCAGCACGACTTCTAACCACTGTTAAAGCAGCTTGAATAGATTCTTGCATAACATCACCTAACTTACCGGTAAGTGTTAACTTGCCTTTACCTTCGCTAATAGCTGATTCAATTGTTAGTAATTCACCACCAACCTCTGTCCAAGCCAAGCCAGTTACTTGCCCAATTTGATTTGTTTCTTCGGCTTTACCAAAGTCAAATCGCCTAACCCCTAAGTATTTACTAAGGTTACGCGATGTAACATTGATTCGCTTCTTAGGTTTGCTCAGTAAAATGTCTCTCACTACTTTTCGACAAATTTTAGACATTTCTCTGTCGATATTTCTAACTCCAGCCTCACGCGTATAATAACGCACCGTATCTCTAATCGCTGATTGGCTTACGTGCAATTCCGACTCTTTCAAACCATTATTTTTTAATTGTTTGGTAATGAGGTAGTTCTCTGTGATGTTAATTTTCTCATCTTCGGTATAACCAGCGAGGTTAATCACTTCCATACGGTCCAACAGGGGACCCGGTATATTCATGCTATTTGCAGTCGCGACAAACATAACATCAGACAAATCAAAATCCACTTCTAAGTAATGATCGTTAAACGTACTGTTTTGTTCTGGATCAAGCACCTCAAGTAAAGCAGAAGCAGGGTCGCCTCTGAAATCCATTGCCATTTTGTCTATTTCATCAAGCAAGAATAAAGGGTTTTTTGTTTCAACTTTTGATAAGTTTTGTAAAATTTTACCTGGCATTGAACCAATGTATGTACGACGATGCCCACGTATTTCAGCTTCATCTCGCACACCACCTAAAGACATTCTTACAAACTTACGGTTCGTCGCACGAGCAATAGATTGCCCCAAGGATGTTTTACCAACACCTGGAGGCCCAACCAAGCAAAGAATTGGCCCTTTCATGTTTTTAACCCGTTGTTGAACAGCCAAGTACTCTAAAATTCTTTCTTTTACTTTCTCTAGCCCATAATGGTCAGCATCAAGCACTTTTTGTGCGGCAGCGAGATCATGCCTAATACGCGTACGTTTTTTCCACGGCACATTAACCATACAATCAATGTAATTACGTATAACACTGGCTTCAGCTGACATCGGGGACATCATTTTTAACTTGCTCAGTTCTGATTCAGCTTTTTCTTTTGCTTCTTTTGACATCCCTGCATCAGCTATTTTCTTTTCGAGTTCATCTATTTCATTTGAACCTTCTTCCATGTCACCCAATTCATTTTGAATGGCCTTCATTTGCTCACTCAAATAATACTCGCGCTGATTCTTTTCCATTTGTTGCTTAACCCGGCTACGGATTTGTTTTTCCATTTCCAGAATATCAACTTCACCTTCCATCAATAACAGCAAATGTTCTAAACGTTCGCGAAGGTTATATGTTTCCAATATTTTTTGTTTTTCTTCAACTTTCAACACCATGTGCGCTGACATAGTATCTGCAAGACGGCCAGAGTCTTCAATACCAGATAATGAGGTTAATACTTCAGGTGGTACTTTTTTATTTAACTTCACATAGCTTTCAAAGGCGGAACTAACGGTCCTAATTAGCACATCCATTTCTTGCTCTTCAAGGTCTACGGCATCTTCCAGCAAACTAACATCTGCACCAAACAATTTTTCATTGGTATAAATCTTATCAATATTAACTCGCTGCTCACCTTCCACTAAAACCTTTACCGTTCCATCAGGTAACTTAAGGAGCTGCAAAATAGTGGCTAAGGTACCGACTTGATAAAGGTCACCCTCTTTGGGATCATCGTTATCTGGGTTTTTTTGCGCAACTAGAACAATTTTTTTATTATCTTCCATCGCAAAATCAATCGCCTGTATTGATCGATCACGACCAACGAAAAGCGGAATCACCATATGTGGGTAAACAACCACATCTCTCAGCGGAAGAATTGGTAAGTTTGTTAGATCTAGTTTTTCGTTCATTAGTTACCGCCTTAAAGAATTAAATTTAGTATTAGTAAGAATATCAGGGCACCGAACATTATTTTCAAGCCATAACTCATAAAAAAAGGCGCTTAAAGCGCCTTTTTTTCTCTTTGAAGTCTATTTTATTCCGATGATGCTACTTTTTTATCATTTTCATAAATAAACATAGGGTCAGACTCACCCCGAATAACCTTATCATCAATAACAACTTTACAAACATTATCTAGCGAAGGTAAGTCATACATTGTGTCTAGTAATACATGTTCTAAAATTGTCCTTAAACCACGAGCACCTGTTTTACGAGCCATCGCTTTCTTTGCGACCTCTCTTAAGGCTTCTTCTCTAAATTCAAGTTCAACCCCTTCCATTTCGAAAAGCCTTACATATTGTTTTGTTAATGCATTTTTAGGTTCACTGAGTATTTGAATTAATGCATCTTCATCTAGCTCTTCAAGCGTTGCTACAACAGGTAACCTGCCAACAAATTCTGGAATCAAACCATATTTAACAAGATCTTCCGGCTCAACATTTTGCAAAACATCACTAACATCTGGCGCTTCATTCTCGCTTACTACTTCAGCTGAGAAACCGATGCCGACATTTTTTTGAGAACGATCTTTAATAACCTTATCTAAACCGGCAAACGCACCACCAACAATAAACAAGATGTTACTGGTATCTACTTGTAAAAATTCTTGCTGTGGATGTTTTCTTCCACCTTGTGGAGGGACTGAAGCAACTGTTCCTTCAATTAATTTTAACAATGCTTGTTGGACACCTTCACCAGAAACATCACGTGTTAAAGACGGGTTGTCCGACTTCCGTGAGATCTTATCTATTTCATCAATGTACACGATGCCGTTTTGAGCTTTATCGACATCAAAATCACATTTTTGTAAGATTTTTTGAATAATGTTTTCGACATCCTCTCCAACATAACCCGCTTCAGTTAACGTCGTAGCATCAGCAATGGTAAAAGGAACATTTAACATTCTTGCTAATGTTTCAGCCAATAATGTTTTGCCTGAGCCAGTGGGGCCAATTAACAATACATTACTTTTTGCCAACTCAACATCATCAACACCTTTTGAGGCATTTAGACGCTTATAGTGGTTATAGACTGAAACTGATAAGATTTTTTTGGCCTGTTGCTGGCCTACCACATACTTATCTAAGGATTCTTTGATTTCAGAGGGTTTAGGTAATTTATCACCTGCGCCTGTCGCTTCATTCTCTTGAAGCTCCTCTTTAATAATATCGTTACAAAGCTCTACACACTCATCGCAAACAAAAACAGAAGGGCCTGCAATTAACTTTCTAACTTCATGCTGATTCTTTCCACAAAACGAGCAAATCAAAAGCTTACTATCATTCTCGCCATTGTCTTTATCATCACTCATACAAACCTCTTTTCTTTAACACTCATTATTAGGATTGACTGTTTCATTACACTTAATCTTTAGTTACATGCTATATACAGTATGCTAAAGATTATAAATCTGTCCAGTCCAAGCGCTAACTATTCTACTCTTCTATATTACGTGTTTTTAATACTTGGTCAATCAGGCCGTATTCAACGGCTTGTTGACTACCCATAAAGTTATCTCTATCGGTATCACCCTGAATAACATCTAATGGCTGGCCTGTATGTGAAGCCATAATTTTGTTTAAACGATCACGGATTAATAGAATTTCCTTCGCATGAATATCAATATCAGATGCTTGACCCTGAAAACCACCCAGCGGTTGGTGAATCATCATTCTTGAGTGTGGTAAAGCGAATCGTTTACCTTCAGCACCACCTGTCAACAATAATGCACCCATGCTGGCTGCTTGACCGATACACATAGTACTAACATCTGGTTTGATAAACTGCATCGTGTCATAGATAGACATACCTGCTGTGACTGAACCACCTGGTGAATTAATATATAGGTGGATATCTTTATCAGGGTTTTCAGACTCTAAAAATAGCATCTGAGCAACAATCAAATTAGCCATATGGTCTTCCACTTGGCCTACTAAGAAAATAACCCGTTCTTTAAGGAGTCTAGAGTAAATATCGTATGAACGTTCGCCACGTGCAGTCTGCTCAACCACCATCGGAACTAATCCAAGTGCTTGCGCCTCTAGTTTATTTTGCATCTTAACTCCCTTATTATCTGTCATTTATCCAGTTGCTTGAGTAGGTGCCATTAGCTCATCAAACGTTAACTGAGTTTCTGTTATTTTAGCCTTTTCTAACACCCAATCAACCAATTGGTCTTCTAATACAACGCTTTCAACTTTATTGCGCTCTTCTGGGTTAGAGTTATACCAATTGATAACTTCTTCAGGCGATTGATACATTTGAGCAAACTCTTCAATTCGTGCTTGTACTTTTTCAGCATCCGCTTTGATATCATTTTGCTTGATCATTTCAGACAATAGCAAGCCTAATTTAACGCGTTTAGCTGCTTGATCTTTAAAAAGCTCTTTTGGTAAATCCGGCTGTGCTGGTTGACCTGCCTGAGCTGCTTTTTCATTTAGCGAAGCAAGCATTTGATTAATTTCATTATCAACAAGTGCTTCTGGCACAGACACTTCATTGTTTTCAACAATTGCATCCATGACAATTTCTTTACGTTTAGTTGCTAATGCACGAGTTAACTCACCGCCCATATTTTTAGCAAGGTCTGCTCTAAAGTCAGCCACATCACCACTTTCCACACCAAATTCCTTAATAAACTCTTCATTTATTTCAGGTAATTCGCTCTTTTCAACCTTATCCACTTCTACATCAAAAACCCCAACCTTGCCGGCAAAGTCAGCTTGTTGATAGTCTTCAGGAAAAGTCACTTCAAAACTTAATTTCTCACCAGTTTTCACGCCTTTTAAGTTTTCTTCAAACCCAGGTATCATGCTTTTTGAGCCAAGAACAACAGGGAAACCTTTAATAGGCTCTTCCGAGATAGGCTTATCACCTACTTTACCTTCAAAACTAACTGTTACTTGGTTACCGTCTTTAGCTTTGGTTTTAACTTCTTTCCAGCTTGCTTTTTGTTTTTGCAGCTTTTCAACCATATTATCTATATCAGACTCTGCAATTTCCACTACTGGGCTATTCAGTGATAAGTCTTCAACTGGGTTAACTGTAATCTCTGGATAGACTTCAAAGCTTGCTGAGAACTCATACCCTTCAACCTCAGTTTCATTAGCTTTAATAACAGGCGCACTGGCTGGGTTTAGCTTTTCTTCCATAATTGCTTTATAAAAAAAGCTTTGTGTTAACTCTGATAACGCTTCAGCGCGCACACTTGCGCCAAATTTCTTTTTGATAACGCTCATAGGAACCTTACCAGGTCTAAATCCATCAATCCGTGCGTTTCGTTTCACATCGTCATAACGCTTATTGATCGCCGTATCGACCTCTTCTTGAGGGACAACGATTGTTAATGTTTTTTTAATATCAGAAATAGATTCAACAGAAACCTGCATAATTATTCTCTAGTGTAGTTTATTGATGATTGTTCAAAAAAATAGATGGTGCGAAAGGAGAGACTCGAACTCTCACATCTTACGATACTGGAACCTAAATCCAGCGCGTCTACCAATTCCGCCACTTTCGCATTTTGGTTGGAAATAATGTGCGGTATCATACCGACTCTTTCAACATTTTTGCACTCCTTTTTGAATACAATTTTACTTAAATGTAAAAAAACCATATGAAAGCTACCTTATTTTTTGTTTTTTACTTCTTAACAGCCTCTGTTTTGGCTGCTTTAATCGCCTATCCATTATTTTTAGCGTTTGGCACAAATGAATATCGTTTTGAAAAATGGGTTACGCGCGCCGCCCTTTTATTTTTAATCTTAGGACTGATTCCATGTTTTAAGTTTTTTAAATTGAGTTTAAACGCCATTGGACACAATAATACCTATGGCAACTTCTTTAAAAAAACATCATTCGGCTTTATTTCTGGTCTGTTAATTCTTGGCGTTGTTGTGTTTACGCTGATCGTTCTTGATATTAGAGTACTGTCAGAAGATGCTCAATTCACATGGAGACTTGTTTCTAAAGCATTATTAGCCGGAATCGCCGTTGCTTTAATAGAGGAAACCTTATTTAGAGGGCTATTCTTCAAGCTAAGCCAACAATGGCACAACGGTTTTACGGCGGTTGTTGTTAGTAGTTTTTTTTATGCCATTTTGCACTTTATTAAACCCATTGAACATATTGATCAAAACCTTTTATATATAGGCACTGGTTTTGAAGTTATCGTTAATGCATTTAAAGCAGTTGCATTTATGCCGCTTGATGACTTTCTAGCGCTTTTTGTTGTTGGCGCTTTCCTTGCCCTAGTTCGTCTTCAGACACGTACTCTTGCTTATTGCATTGGTCTACATGCTAGCTGGGTTTTCCTCATAAAAATAACTAAAGAACTCACTGACCATAACTCCGCATCAAGCTGGACTTACTTAACTGGGCAATACGATGGCATAATTGGTATTCTTAGTTTTATTTGGATTAGCGTAATCATTTTTGCTTACCTGATCTATGTCATTAAACCTAAGTATCAACCGCATTCTTAATTCCACATCCTTGACATGACTCAATCATAGATTAGAATGGGAATCATTATCATTAACGTTTGAGATCACATGTCAAGTAACCAGGCATTAAACCAGTACGCTACTCTTGCTGATATTGAAATTGGCCAGGAAGTAATGCTGTGTAAAAATCAAATGGCTCATTCGTTAGAAAAAAAATTGCTAACGCTAGGCTTTTCTAAATTAATTCCCCTTCAGGTTACTCAAAGAAGCAAAGGTGGAATTATTGTCAGTATTGGAAATACTCGTATCGCTCTGAATGAAACCCTCGCAAAACAAGTAGTAATAGAAACATTATGACCAAGCAATGTTGCGAAGAAAATACGCCCGTACGCCCCTCTAATAAAAGCCCTGTCATTGCCGTTATTGGCAACCCTAACTGCGGAAAATCAACATTATTCAATGTTATTACGGGCATTAAACAAAAAACGGGGAACTGGCCTGGCGTTACAGTGGACCGTCGTGAAGGGCTTACTAAAGTTAACAACCAAGAGCTTGTTTTGGTCGACTTACCAGGTGTTTATGCGCTTGATAGTGACCGCGAGGCTCTTGATGAACAAATAGCTCGCCAATATATTTTATCCGAAGAGGCTGATGCACTTTTAATTGTTGCAGATGCAGCCAATCTAGAACGCAGCCTGTTCCTTACCAGTCAATTACTTGAAACCGGCATTCCAGCTGTACTTGCGTTAAACATGATGGATGTTGCCAAATCTCGTGGCATGAACATCGACCTAGAGGCTTTATCTAACGCTCTTGGCTGCCCTGTTTTTCCTATTGTTGCGCGTAAAAACCAAGGAATCACCTCACTTTTAGAAAGCATATTAACGGTAATTGATGAGCAGCCTAAGCATCACTTAAACATTGAATACCCGACTGCCGTTACCTCAGCTCTTGATGAAATTATTCCGACGTTAAATACGCAACGCAACTCCCCATTTATTCTACGATGGCATGCGCTTCAATGCTTAGAGGGGTACTTCTCCCCCACTACAACACAGCAAACCGAAGAAATTTGTGCTAGCCGACAGCTCTATATAAAAGATTCAACTGGAGAAGATGCAGATACTCTTATTGCTGCCAGCCGCTATGAATTTGCACATCAGCTAACCTCACAGGTAGTCAAGCAAGTCAAAAATATTCAACAAACATGGTCTGACCGAGTAGACAAAGTCATTCTTAGTGACTATCTCGGCTTACCTATCTTCTTTTTAGCCATCTACTTAATGTTCAGTATAACCATTAACTTTGGTGGCGCTTTTATTGATTTCTTTGACATTACCGCCAGCGCGCTGTTTGTTGATGGATTTAAAATTCAACTCCAGAATTTGGATTTTCCCAATTGGTTTCAAGTCTTACTCGCTGATGGTTTAGGCGGTGGTATCCAAGTTGTTGCTACCTTTATCCCCATCATCGCGACTCTCTATTTCTGTTTATCTATACTCGAAGACTCCGGCTATATGGCCAGAGCTGCCTTTGTTATGGATCGTTTTATGCGTAAGCTTGGACTACCCGGCAAAGCTTTTGTGCCATTAATTATTGGCTTTGGTTGCAACGTACCATCCATCATGGCTACACGTACCCTAGAAAAGCAACGTGACCGCATTATGACGGTGATGATGGCGCCGTTTATGTCGTGTGGTGCACGGCTATCTGTTTATGCCTTGTTTGCCGCAGCTTTTTTTCCTCAATCTGGGCAAAATATTGTTTTCTTACTATATCTATTAGGTATTGCAGCGGCTATTTTTACCGCACTGTTACTAAAAAGCAGCGTGCTTGAGGGTGAATCTGACAGTTTTCTCATAGAACTCCCCCCTTACCACCGACCAGCCATCAAAAGCTTACTAATCCACACTTGGGAACGCCTAAAGGGTTTTGTATTAGAGGCTGGCAAATTTATCGTCATGATGGTTATGGTGATCAATATTCTTAATTCCGTTGGCACTGATGGCAGTTTTGGTAATGAAAACAGTTCAAAATCAGTCTTGAGTGAAGTCAGTAAAACATTCACACCTGCCTTTGAACCGATGGGAATCCAAGAAGAAAATTGGCCCGCCATCGTTGGTATTTTTAGTGGCTTACTCGCTAAAGAAGTGGTTGTTGGAACACTCGATGCAGTTTATTCAAATATTGAAGGCAACACCGACGATAACGACGAAAACTTTAGCCTTAAAAGCAAGTTCTCAGAAGCTGTGACAACAACTAAAGATAATTTAAATGATGCATTCCAAAACATGGGCGATCCGCTTGGTTTAAGGACACTTGATGCCAACGACAACCTTGATGAAGCCGCAACTGAGCAAGAAGTTAGCTCAGCTCTTTTTGGCACCTTGGTGAAATATTTTGATGGCAAAATTGGTGCCTTTAGTTATCTACTCTTTATTCTTTTATATGTCCCTTGTGTTGCTGCGATTGCCGCCGTTAAACGTGAAACAGGAACACGTTGGGCCTTATTTTCTATTTTCTGGAGCCTTTATTTGGCATACAGCATGGCGACTTCTTTCTATCAAATTGCGAACTTTTCAAGCCATCCATCACAAACACTGGTTTGGTTATGTGTATTCATTGCTGGCTTTCTAGGAATATGGCTTACGCTTCGCCAACTTGGCCAGAAATTACTCGCTGTTGAACCAACACTGATTAAAGACGTATGATTTTATTAGAGGTCCGTGATTACTTACAAGCCGCACGAAGCGCTCCTGTTCGTGATTTAGCCTTACATTTCAAAATCTCTCAAGATGACGCCAAATCAATGCTCGAACACTGGGTAAAAAAAGGTTATGCAAAAAAACTTCCAGCTGGCTCACTTTGCCAAGGTGGTTGTAGAAGTTGTGACCCCGAGACAATAGATATCTATGAATGGACTGGCCCTCGCTAATCTTAATAAATACCTTTTATTTAATTATTTAAATACTCAGCAAAATTTTTCCTAACCTTAGCAATTGGAATCGAAACGCCAAACCCAGTCTTTAACGCAGACCCTTTTGCTACTTTGATGGTATTAACTGCCACCACATTACCATCATCGGTTATCAATGGCCCACCACTGTTACCCGGTAAAATCTGTGCGTCAGTGACTATTCGGTTTTGCAACACCTGCGTTACCGTCCCATCTGTTAACTGATCACGTAACCCCAAGGGGCTTCCAATTGCATGAACGGTTGTACCCTGTACGACTGAGCCAGGTGCCATTTCTAAGTAAGGCGCTTTACAGGCATTTACTTTCAGCAACGCCAAGTCATCTGTCGACGCCACCTTAATTAGCTTGGCTCTTGCTTTAGTATTATCTTTTAAAACAATATCAAATGACTGAGCAACATTTGACACCGCGCTAGAGAAGTTAAAGTCAGATTTTTGTCGATTAAAGATGTCTTCATCCAAGCTCAGGCGCCTCTGCGTTTCATTCAGTTGTTGCAGGTCTTGCTGATATTGCTGCTCATAAAGCGCGTACTCGCGTAACGCGATTTGTTTTTCTTTGTCTGATCTCAAACCGTCTAGATATATTCGAAAATCATCGAGTTTTTGCTTATTAATAAAGAGCCGCTCTTTTTGTTGATTAAGCCGTATTTTATTACTATTAAATATTAAACTATTTTTTTTGATCTTTGCCTGCGTCGCATCCCATTGCTTACCTTTAGCGGGGCGAACTACATGCTTATTCGTCACTAAATAACAATCCTCGGTTACAAAAAAGCCAGATCCAGAACCAAGTTTACTTTTAACAGTAACAACAGCCTTCGTTGCTTGCTGAACAGGATTAGTAAATGGGTATTTACTATTTAGCAGCGTTATAAAATCATTTGACCTCTCGACAGAGGCGGTTGAATTTTTATATGCGCGAACCTCGGTAGCCCCATCCTCATTGATAGGCGAATCAGAAAACTGCCAATGTCCATCTTTATCCTTATATTTAAATATTTCCGCCACACAAGTGCTTGGAATATAAAGTAAGCAGACTGTTATTAAGGTGATTATAAAACGCATAATTTATATCAGTGTAAACACTGCCCTCATGGTCGTATCAGTGATCATTTGACCTTAAAAAAAGCCCCTTGTCGATAAAGAAAGTCTAGCTCAAATTTTAAATTTATTATCGGTCTCAATGGTTAGCATCAATTATTCAAAGGCTTTCAGGCCCTTCTCATCCTGCTTTTTCAACAAGTTTTATTGTGTAAATACTTAATAGTAGAACTTGCTTTAGTAGGGTTTCCTTCTTTTTATTTTCCTGATCTACATCAGAGTAGTTATAGGCATTAAACATTAGAATTTGCGCCACAGTAAAAACAAATATTACTTGAAAGCAACTGTATTTTATAACTCGTCACTTAGGAGAACCTACTTTATGACTAATAATACCGACTACCATCAATTCCTTGATAATGACGAAGGCTGGGTCGATCGACGTATTTTTTGGGAAGAAGAAATTTATAAGCAAGAATTAAAACAAATTTTTGCTAAATCATGGCAATTCATCGCTCATGACTCAATGATTCCCAATGCTAATGATTTCTATACCACTTATATGGGCGAAGATGGCGTTATTGGGGCGCGACAAAAAGATGGTAGCGTCAAAGTTTTTTTAAACTCATGCCCACACCGTGGAAACAAATTCTGTTTTGCAGACGAAGGCAATGCTCGCTCTTTTATTTGTAATTACCATGGCTGGAGTTTTGGTATTGACGGCAAGCTAGGCGCTTTAGCGAACGAGCATGTTTATGATAAAGGCGATATTGATAAAGAAAAATGGAGCCCAAAACAAGCGCGTGTTGAAACCTATAAGGGCTTAATATTTGCGACATTTGACCAAGAAGCACCTTCGTTGGATGAGTGGCTCGGTGATTTTCGTTGGTACTTAGACATGATGTTTGACAACGATGGAGAAACTGAATTCATTGATGGCGGCATCAAATCGTATGTCAACGCTAACTGGAAATTTGGCGTAGAAAACTTTGTTGGTGATGCTTACCATGCGCTTTGGAACCATGACTCTGGCCTTAAAGCCATGAATAAAGGTGAAGGCTTTGGCCCAGCATTAACTGAAAACTCTTATCACGCAAGTATTAATGGGCATGGTTGGGAGTTTGGAACCGATGGCTACGCAGATGTAGTGATTGGTGGGTCTGAAAAGTGGCTTAATTATGTCAGAGACATCATTAAACCTAAAATTAAAGAGAAATATGGTGAGCTTCGCTCCAATATATTTGGTTCATTAGCCTCCGTTTCATTATTTCCCAATATTTCATTTTTACCTGGCATTCAAACATTTCGTGTTTGGTTACCTAGAGGGCCTAAAAAGTTAGAACTACGTGTTTTCACCATTGTTAATAAAAACATGCCCGAAGAGATCAAACAAGAAATTAATAATGCTTGCATGATGACCTTTAACCCAGCCGGTGTTCTTGAGATGGACGATGGGGAAAACTGGGAAGGCAATACACAGGTCAATAAGGGTTATTTAACTCGCCAAGAAAAACTTCATTATGGCTGCGGTATTACCCGAGAAATTGAGCACGAAGAGCTACCGGGCATCATTTACAAAGGCCAGTTTAACGACGCCAATCAACGACATTTCTATACCCGCTGGGCTGACTTGATGAATGCTGATTCATGGAATGACGTACCAACACGTTACACACCCCGTCATACAAAAAACAACTAAATAGGAGCTAGGTCGATGACAAATTTATCAGAAAAAACAGCAGCAGTAGCAGCACCAGTACCGGCCTCTATGGAGCTTACTTTTGAGGTTGAGCAGTTTTTGTATAAAGAAGCTCGTTTACTAGATACCGAAGAATTTCATGCTTGGTTGGGTATCCTAACCGACGATATTCACTACTGGATGCCTTATCGTTATCAGCGTTATCGTAAAAACCATGTAGAACCAACAGTGAAAGGTATGGCTTATTACAACGATGATATACATAACTTAAAAAGGCGAGTTCTTCGCAATGATACCGGAACGTGTTGGTCTGAAGACCCAGCTACACGCTCTTCTCATGTTATCAGCAATATCGAGGTTGAACATACAAAGAACCCAGATGAGTACAAAGTGTATTCATTAACCACGGTCAACCGAAATATGAATGAAGATGAAGAACACCTAATGGTTGGTCATCGTACTGATATTTTACGTCGCGTTGGTGGGCAATTAAAACTGGCCAAACGTAAAATTATTTTGGATCAAAACATATTTATGAACAAAAGTTTAAACGTATTTTTATAAACATCTTTAAGCTTAACGAGGAGAGAAAATGGTAAAGGTAATAGAACTAGGTTACTTAGGTCTTAATGTCACTGACGCTGCTGCTTGGAGAAAGTACGCGACAGAATGCATTGGTCTTCAAATTGTTGAAAGTGGTCAAGATGACCGCTTTCACCTAAGAATGGATCTTCAGCATCACCGCATTACTGTTCATGAAACAGCTGATTGTGATGATTTAGCTTATATGGGCTGGCGTGTCGCTGGACAAGAAGAATTCAAAGCCATGCAAAAGCAATTAACTGATGCAGGTGTTGAATTTCGCATTGGAACCCCCGAAGAAGCGCGTGAGCGTCATGTATTAGCTTTGATAAAGCTTGAAGATCCATCAGGCACAGCGAATGAAATTTATTACAGCCCTCAAGTAGATGTTATGAAACCCTTCCACCCTGGCCGCCCATTGTTTGGTAATTTTATCGCCGGGGATCAAGGTTTAGGCCACGTTCTTGTGCGTTCAGATAACGATGAAGAAACGTATAACTTCTATAAATTATTAGGCTTAGTTGGCTCGGTAGAGTATAGAATTCCAATGCCCGCTGGTAACTTTGCTGAGCCTTGCTTTATGCACTGTAACAGCCGTCAACATTCCATTGCTTTTGGTTTCCATGGCATGGTTGAGCGGCTAAACCACCTTCATATCCAATACAGTCACTTAGACGATTTTGGCCAATCTCACGATATTATTCGCAACCAAGGTATTGATGTTGCTATGCAGTTAGGTAAACATGCTAATGATCAACTGTATACCTTCTATTCAGCTACTCCTTCTGGTTGGTTGATGGAACTGGGTTGGGGTGATTATGTTAAACCAGAGACACAAGAGCATTATGCTGGTGACATTTTTGGTCATGGTGTAGAAGCGTCTGGTTATGGTATGGATATTGATATATAACAAGGCACTATATTCAGGCCATCACTGATTAGCACTTACTGAACTTTGGTAGTTTCAGTGTAAAGAACGCCCACTGAAGTGGGCGTTCTTTTTAAATAGCATAGGCATTAAAAAAACTACCTCTTTTAATCTATCGAATAGAAGTAGCCAATGCCAACCTCATCGTACTAACTCGTTTAATCATTAGAAATGAGCTATTGTTTTCGCTTGATAAACCTATTACATAAATAAGTGCAATCACGTTAATTTTCTGTGCAAAACATACCATTACAAAAAATCATTTTGTCACTTCAAAAAGGTAACGATTAATACAAAAAAAGTATTCCCCTTTTTTCTCAAGTGACTCGATTCCTGCCAACCAAGCCTCAGAGTCCTTATTAGTCACACCATTACGGTCAATTGCAAACGAGGCAATAATTTTAGATAACCAATAACTAAAATTTTTATCGTTATATTCAATGTTCATAATTGGCAACGCTTCCACCTTACTTAATTGCAGGCTTGCTGATTTAATGGCGCCAGCCAAACGCATAGGAACAGACTCTTGCGCACAATGCTGCTTCCATGCATGAATAATACGGTCACGACAATCAACATCCACTGCGCTCCAGTACGGGAACGCCCAATCTGTATCAACAATAACCCCTCGCCCACCTGGGCGAAGTACCCTTGCGAACTCAAATAAAGCAGCATTTAAGTCAGGAACATATTCATAGACCTGCGTTGAAACAACCGAGTCAAAACTGTTGTCGGCAAAGGGTAAGGACATTGCATCACCTTGCTCAAAGGTCACATTCAAAGCATCACCACAAAGTTGTTTAGCCGACTCAACCATATTGTCTGCCATATCAACACCAACCACTGACCCTGTAGGACCTATATGCTGGCTAATATCTTTAGCTAATAAGCCAGGACCAGAGCCAATATCAAGCACCTTTAAACCGTTTTGTAGTTTAAGTGAAGCAATCACTTGACCTCTCGCTGACACAATATCCGGCGTTTGATAAGCCATTTTTAATGCATGACTTACCTCATCATTAAATTTTAAACCCTCTGCCATTGTCTACCCTCTTATTATTATTTTTAGATACCAATATTTTTTTATTTACCCACAGTACATTGTATCTCTTGCATCATCCTCTCGACACAGTCCATCCCTTCATCTATTGCCTCTTGTGCCCTATAAAACTCCAACAAACCCATTTGTGATAACTTAGGCGTCAGGATAATATCTGGGGGGTCTCCTGCCATACGGCTTCGGGTAATTCGGTCTTGGGTAATATTAACTGAGCCAGCAATCGCCTCAAATAAACTAGGCGTCTGTTCTTGGTTTCTATCAAATGAAAAAATTGAATCGGTATATTCAGCGACTAAATTGGTGAGCTTATCGACCACTTTTCCGGATGGTTTAATGGTTTTCTCTTGTTTTCCTATATGCTTACCGACAATGTCTCCATTTAAATTTACTGCAATCACTACATCCGCGCCTAAGGCTCGACAAGTAGAAACAGGCACAGGGTTCACTAAGCCTCCATCGACCAGCCATTTATTGTCATGCTGTATCGCTGGGAACAAACCCGGTAACGAAATAGAAGCCCACACAGCCTCTAACACTGATCCTTCAGACAGCCATATTTCTCTCCCCGTCTTAAGGTCTGTCGCTACACTGGCATAGTCCTTGTCAAATTCTTCAATGAGTGCTTTATCTGAAGCAACATATTGACTTAGAAAATGATGCAACCGATCTTTATTAACAAACCCATTAAATGAACGATTAATCTCAAAGAATTTAACTGTATTAAGCTTAGATAACGAAAGCGCCCACTGTTCCAGATCATCTAAATGACCCGATACATAGGATGCGCCTACTAGTGAACCTATTGATGTTCCACAAACGATATCTGGTTCTATGCCCTGTTTAATCAGCGCTTTAATAACCCCAATATGTGACCAGCCACGAGAGGCCCCACTTCCTAATGCCAACCCTATTTTCATGTCTGCCACTTAACCTCTCCTGAGACGTTTAATTCAGCTCATTAAAGCCTTTTAATTAAAAACGCTTTACTACCAAAAAAACGCCAGTCGCCATAAATAACAAGCCTACCAAACGCTGCATAGTAATTGAATACTGAAGTGAGCTTAATAAACCAAAATGATCAATCACAGTCATTGAAATAAGCTGACCTAACAACACAAAACACACAGCATTACCAATGCCAAATTTAGGGCCTATATAGGTAATCCCTAATGTGTAAAAAATAATAAATACACCGCCCAAATAATACTGTATTGGTATTGATGCATCAGGTAACCCACTAGGTAAGCCTTCTACAACAAACAAATAAACACCTGCAATCACAAAACCAACTACAAATAATATAACCGCTGCTAACGCTGGGCTTTGTAACCTTGCGCCTAAACCGCCACTTAGCGCACCCATGATAGGAATGCCTACCCCCGCCAAAAACATCACTGCAGCGTAGATAAAATTTTGACCAACTATATTCACTTCTTATTCCCCTTTATTATATTTATTGATACTGATAGTAATGTGCACCACGATCCCTGTTCACTAGGGTATGGCTAAAAACAATGAGGCTCCTGGGCCTAATGGAATACCCAACATTAACCATAGACTTAACAATAACCCCCAACTTAATAAAAAGGCTACTGAGTAAGGTAGCATCAGCGTCATGATTGTCCCCACACCAACCTTATCATCATAGCGTTTCATAAAAGCAAACACTAAAGCAAAATAAGGCATCAATGGTGTAATGATATTAGTAGAGCTATCCCCAACACGGTAAGCCGCCTGTACAACCTCTGGTGCCACTCCCATCAACATAAACATCGGAATAAAAACAGGGGCCATGATGGCCCATTTAGCTGATGCGCTACCAATAAATAAATTTGCAAATGTGCAAAAAAAGATAAAACCTAACATTAATGGAACAGCACCCAACCCACTATTTTTTAATGTATCAGCACCATTAATGGCAAGAATTAACCCCAGATTAGTCCAATTAAAATAATTAACAAATTGGGCTGCAAAAAACATCAAAACGATGTAAGTAGCCATTATTTCCATGCTTTTTTCCATGCTCTTAATCACATCGACATTGGTTTTAAAACAGCCAGACAATTTGCCATATGTTATCCCCATAAGAGCGGCACTTAAAGCAATTAAGGCAATCAGACCAGACATAAATGGTGACTTAATAATACCGCCTGTTACAGGGTCTCTTAACAACCCTTGATCAGGGATTAGCCCCCATAAAATACCCACGACAATAACCAGCCCAACTACAAAGGCCCCTTTTAAACCTTTTTGTTCTTCGCTTGTTAACACCGTTTTTAAATCACCTTGTTCTGCACCACGGTATTCGCCTAACATCGGGCTAATAAAACGCTCGGTTACCCACGTCGCCACTACAGAGATCAGCAGCGTAGAAACAACGATAAAATAGTAGTTTGCAGTAGCGGTTACGTCATAATTCGAGTCGATCAAGCGCGCAGCTTCTGTGCTTATACCACCGAGAATAGCATCGAATGGGCCAACTAATAAGTTCGCACTAAATCCCCCAGAAACACCAGCAAAGCAGGCCGCAATGCCCGCTAATGGGTGCCGTCCTGCGGCTAAAAATATAACGCCCGCCATTGGTATCATCACTACATAACCAGAGTCCACTGCAATACTAGATAGCACCCCCGCCAACACAACAATAAACGTTAAAAACTTTGTCGGCGCCTTCATCACCATTAAACGCAAAGCGGTTTGAATTAAACCCGATCGTTCGGCGATACCTAATCCAAGCATTGCGACTAATACAGGACCAACGGGGGCAAAAGTCATAAAATTTGAAACCATTTTGCCCAGTATTTGATGCAAACCAGCCGCATTAAACAGGTTTACTACGCTAATTTGTTCACCGTTAACAGGGTGTATAGCCGACAAACCAAGATAATGGCCTATCCATGACACCCCTATCACTAAAAAACATAAGTAAATAAACAACATCGTTGGGTGAGGTAAGGTATTACCCCACGCCTCAACTCTACGTAACAATCGTTGCGATAATCGGCGTTTAGCTTGTTGCATAGCTGCTCGTTATTTTAGTGATGATAATCCTAGTATTCATTTATAAAAACCAGGTTCGCCCTTAGGCCGAGTTTTAAAGCGCTTATGCATCCATAAATAGTCTGCCGGATGTAAACGTATTTTTTCTTCTAACCAATCCGTCCAGCGCTGCGTATCCGCCACATCATCACCCGTTGGGTAATTCTCTAAAACAGGCTCAAACTCAATTACAGAACCTTTTTCACCATCTCGATATGCGCTAAGTAACATCACTTGCGCATTCGTCTGTTGGGCATATTGTGGAATAGTGGTAATCGTCGCTGTTGGAATACCAAAAAAAGAAACGAATGCGCCACGACTGACACCAAAATCTTGGTCTGTGCAATAAAAACCGTCCCGTTATCAGCCAATTTTTCTAGCATTTTACGAATATCTTTACGATGGAATAAGGTTATTGGGTATTTCCCAGCACCCCGTTGATACAAATTTGCTTCCATTACTGGATTATTCATACGCCTATAAATCACGTCAAAGGGGGCCAAGGTACTCAGTTTACTAATGGCGTGAAAAAGTGGCGTAAAATGCCCAATGACTAACAAAAGAGGTTTATCTGCACGCAACGCCTGTTCTAGATATTCTTCACCAACAACCTTAATGTTAGCGGTCATATCAGCGGGTGGCCGCCAAATTATATTAAACAAATCAAATAACATTAAGGCTGATGACTTGATATTAGCGCGAACAAGTTCCTCTCGATAAGCATCTGTTTCATTAGCAAAACAGCGGTCAATATTTCGTCGAATAGTGCTAATGCGACGATTTTCTTTACTCGCCAGCCTATTCGCAATCCATTTTGACAAGCTAAACTGCCAAGACCTCGGAAGAATAGCCATACATCGGCTCACTCCAACCGCTAACCACGCTAGCCAATATTTAGGATGCAGGTAACTTAATTTAAATTTTTGAGTTGCCATGAGTGACCCTCTTTTTTTATTAAAACTATCAGCCAGTGCGATTTTTTTATTTCATATTAACCATCTGCAATAAAGATTCAAGCGGGCTTTGATCAATATTCCATTGCTCAAATAAACTAAACAACTGCTTAATAGAATCAAACTCTACAGTTTCATTGTCCAACTCTAATAAGAAGTGAGTATGCATATCATCAAGGTTTTTATATGACAAGACACCGCTCAATTGCGCCACCAGCTCAACATTTTTTTCCTCGCTCAACTGCTGAGGTTTACTAAATAATATTTTCATAATCTGACAGTTTTCTGATCATTAAGTCCGGTAAATGGTTTCAATAAGATGATAGCCAAACTTCGTTTTAACGGGGCCATGAACAGTTAACAATGCTTTTTTAAAAACAACATTATCAAATGCTTTTAGCATCTTACCTGGGCTAAACTCACCAAGATCCCCGCCTTTTTTTGCTGAAGGACACTGTGAGTGCTTTTTAGCTAAATTTGCAAAATCAGCGCCACCAGCCAACTGTCTTTTCAGTCTCTCGGCCTCTTCCTTAGCTTTAACCAATATATGTCGTGCACATGCTTTTGCCATTTATATTTCCTTAACTTTTTCTTTCCAAGTAAGATTGAGGTATGCGCCTATGATAATCAAACCGCCCCCCAATAAGGTATTTAGACTTGGATATTCTTGATAAAAAAGCATACCTAATAACATCGCAAAAACAACTTGTAAGTAACCAAAGCTTGTAGCACGGCCGGCAGATTCAGTGCACATACTTTTCGTTAGACCTACCTGACCTACTTGGGTTGCAACCCCAATGGCTAGTAGGTAAAACCATTCAATACCTACTGGTATGACAAAGTCGCCCCATAGCAAAATCAGACTAGCCGGTAAGGAAATTAACGGAAAATACATCACGATCACTAAGGGGTGCTCTGTTTTCCCCAAGGCTCGAACTAAGGTATAGGCAACGGCACTACCAAACGCACCCGCAATAGCAATCATCACTGTGAAAAAATCAAAATCAACCGTAGTTGAAGAGAACAGAACGTCCGGTTGCACTATAATTAATACGCCGAAAAAACTTAAAACAATACATACCAGCGTGCCAACTCTTAACACCTCTTTTAAAAAAAACAGTGCTAATAACGCAGTAAACATAGGGTGCAGATACTGTAAAACCATTGCTTCGGCTAAGGGCAAATGGGTAATTGCATAAAACACACAAATAAGGGCAGCAAAACCAATTAAGCCGCGTGCCGCCAACAAGCCTTTACGTGTACCCAATACTGCGATTCCTTCTCGCCTTAGCCCTAGGTAACTGATGACCAATGAAATGAGCGAGCGCGCAGCAACTATTTCTAAAACAGGAATCCCGTGATCACCGACTAATTTTACAAACAATGCCATGATGCTGAATGCAAAAGCACTGAGTATCATGTAGCGAATACCTAGAGGGATAGATAGAAAAGCGTTGATGGTTATCTCCGAAGTGCATATGTAAAAAAACTTGAATCCGCATTTTACAGTGTTTAACGCAGTCTTTTCTGATGCTGAGGTATTTATTAAACCTCATTAGATCAAAACTATGTGACACTCACAACTTGACGCTACAATCACCCTTATACTCAAGACATTTCCATTACATTCAAAACAACGACCTCTTTTATGCCCTCTTTACCAACGCTTTATTCATTACGTCAGTGCCCTTATGCGATGCGAGCACGAATGGGTTTATTAATGGCTCAACAAGTCGTTACTTTGCGTGAAGTGAACATGAAAAAAAAGCCTGAAGAGATGCTATCTGTTTCAGCAAAAGCAACCGTTCCCGTACTGGTCTTAAATGATGGCTTAGTCATCGATCAAAGTATCGATATTATGCTTTGGGCCTTAAATAAAAATGACCCTAGTAACTTACTTTATAAGCACCAAGCCAGCATGCTAGAGGATATGCTTAAGTTCATTGAACATAACGATATCACCTTCGTAGACTCACTTAAAAAATATAAAGCGGCCTCTCGATATCACGACAAAGAGAAAAACACTTACCGCGGGCACTGTGAAGAATACGTTAAACAACTTGAGCAGCGACTTAACCGACATGAGTTCATCATGGGCGATAACCCCAGCTTAGTCGACTATGCGATTTTACCCTTTATCAGGCAATTCTCTCGTGTTGAACGGCAATGGTATCTACAAGCGCCTTACCCCGCTCTACAGCGATGGTTAACAGCCCAATACCAACAAGCTGTTTTTACAAAAGCAATGGTCAAGCACGAACCTTGGACAGAAAATCAAGCAACCGTTGTATTCGGTAAAGTTTAAATTTCGCAAACCTCATCAGCGCATTCATATACCTCAACGGTAATATGAGAAAGTTGCTGAAAGCCCGCTAATAGATCTTTATAGTGTTCTGTCGGCTTCGGGTCATGTGTGACCAAAGAAATAATTGCGGCATAATGATTTGCACTGACTTTCCAGATATGAATATCTGAAACACGGTTATCGGCGTCTTTTTCAATGCTGTCTTTAATGGCAAGCCTATATTTCTCATCAACACTGCCATCCAGTAAAATAGGGCTCGTCTGCTTTAATAAGCCATAAGACCAGCGAGTAATAATTACTGCCCCTACTATACCCATCATTGGATCAAGCCAATTAAGACCAAAATACTTGCCAGATAGCAATGCTACAATAGCGAGTAATGATGTTAATGCATCGGCGAGAACATGCATATAAGCCGCTTCTAAATTGTGGTCATGACCATGGTCATGAGCGTCGCCATGATGATGGTCTTCTTTAAGTAAAAAAGCACTAATAAAATTTACCAGAAGGCCAATAACTGCCACACCAATCGCCGCATTAAATTGTATCACTTGAGGATCAATCAAGCGTTGAATAGAGTCAATCACCATCACAAATGCAACAACAGCCAAGGCAACGGCACTGGCAAAACCACCTAGCACACCGACTTTACCAGGACCAAACGTGTAAGCCTTATTTTTTGCATGCCTACGTGCATAACGATAGGCATATATAGTAATTAAAAAGGCTGCTACGTGAGTGGCCATATGCCAGCCATCAGCTAACAACGCCATTGAGCCAAACACAGTACCAGCCACTATTTCTGCGACCATGGTAATAGCGGTCAATATCAACACATATTGTGTGCGCCGTTCTCCACGTTCATTTTTCAACGAGAAATCATGACTGTGTTTTAAATGATCTAACGTGCGTTCGTGCATACAGTCCCTCATATTTTTGACTTAATCAATGGCGTATTAAAACAAAAATCAATGCCAGCCTTAAACCATTAAGACTAGCACCGACCTTCTCATATTTTAAACGTCCTATGTTTTTCAAACCATGACTATTTGTTCCGGCACAACCCGATTAGGTGATGTAACACACAAATCCTATGAAAACACTGCTCCCTTACTCAACCACTGTAACCGACTGCCTTAATTGCTTAGCGGCTGTGACCATATTGCGTAACGCTTGTTGCACTTCTGGCCAAGCACGTGTTTTTAAGCCACAATCTGGGTTCACCCACAGTCTCTCCAATGGAATCCGCCTTGCTGCCTGCTGCATTAAATATTCTATCTGCTCAATTTTTGGAACATTTGGCGAGTGGATATCATACACCCCAGGGCCAATTTCATTTGGGTATTGAAACTGTTCAAAAGCATCTAATAATTTCATGTCTGATCGTGAGGTTTCAATGGTAATCACATCAGCATCCATGTCACTGACAGAGCTCATAATGTCATTAAAGTTTGAATAACACATGTGAGTATGAATCTGTGTCTCATTTTTCACCCCTGAGGTGGTAATACAAAAAGCCTCAATAGCCCTGTTTAAGTATTCTGACCATTGTTTTTTTCGCAATGGTAAGCCTTCTCTTAAAGCCGCTTCATCTATTTGAATAATGCGAATACCTGCTTTTTCTAGATCCAGTACCTCATCTCTTATTGCTAAGGCTATTTGTTGGCATGTAGTCGCACGGTCTTGATCATCTCTAACAAACGACCAATTCAAAATGGTCACCGGCCCAGTCAACATGCCTTTAACCGGCTTATCGGTTAACGATTGTGCATAGCTAGCCCAATTCACAGTCATTGCTTGAGGTCTAGACAGATCCCCATAAATAATCGGCGGTTTAACACAACGCGAGCCATATGATTGCACCCAACCGTTTTGTGTAAAGGCAAAACCCTGTAGTTGTTCGCCAAAATACTCCACCATGTCGTTTCTTTCTGGCTCACCATGCACCAACACATCCAAGCCTAGCGCTTCTTGCTTGGCAATGACATCAGCAATCTCTTGTTGCATGACTGATTGGTAGTCTGCCTGAGAAAGCTCACCCTGTTTGTAACGTCGCCTGTTTGATCTAATATCGGTGGTTTGTGGAAACGAGCCAATGGTCGTCGTTGGGAAATTAGGTAGGCGCAAATGCTGCTGTTGAAGTTTAATCCGCTCGTTAAAATCTAAGCCTCGCTTTAAGCTTAAGCTTTTCACATTCTCTAAACATCGCTGAACGTCTTTATTATGCACCAGCGAAGAATTTTCTCTATTGCTAATGGCTTCCCTATTACGTGAAAACTCATCGCTTGATAAACAGTTATTATCTAACACCGCGGCTTTTACCAACCGTAACTCGGTAAGTTTTTCTGTGGCAAAAGATAACCAAGATTTAATATCATCCGATAATGACGTTTCAAACGCCAAATTAACAGGCACATGCAGTAAAGAGCAAGAAGGTGCCAGCCATAACTCGCCAGCCCAATGTTGTTGAATAGCTTGTGTCACGCTGACTGTCGCGCCCAAATTGTTTTTCCAAACATTTCGGCCATCAATAATACCGACTGACAACACCTTATAACTGGGCAACCAGTCAATCAGTTGTTGGACTTGTTCGGGGCTTCTAATCGCATCGATGTGCAGCCCTGCCACGGGCAAATCGCAAACAAGCTTTAAATTGTCAGCTAACTCGCCAAAGTAGCTTGCCACCAATAACTTTAGATCGCCTCGTTGTAATTTATGGTAGGCCTGTTCAAAGGCTAACTTCCATTGATCAGGCAAATCGAGGACTAAAATAGGCTCATCAATTTGTACCCATTCGACACCCAGATCAGATAAACGATTTAATATCTCACCATAAGCTGCCAGCAGTTGATCGAGCACGTTTAACTTATCGAACGCCTCGCCCTCTGCCTTGCCAAGCCAAAGAAAACTCAGCGGGCCTAAAATAACGGGTTTAACACGATGGCCTAATTGAAGCGCTTCATTTACCTCATCAAACAACTTTTCAGTGGATAGCTTAAACGACTGCTCGGGCTGAAATTCGGGCACGATATAGTGATAATTCGTATCAAACCATTTAGTCATTTCGCAAGCGCTAACATCACCACCATCAACAGAACGGCCACGCGCCATCCGAAAGTACGTGTCAATATCCACTGCACCACCATCATGCTTAAATCGTTCAGGTATACAGCCTAGTAAGGCGCTCATATCTAGCACATGGTCATACCACGAAAAATCACCCACGGGTATAAGGTCTAAGCCCGAGTCAGCTTGAGTTTGCCAGTTGTTCTTTCTTAATTGTTGGCCATTATTAAACAAATCTTGCGAATCTATCTCTCCTTGCCAATACGACTCTAATGATTTTTTTAACTCTCTTTGCGCGCCAATACGTGGAAAACCTAAATTATGTGTACGAATCATCTTTAACCTCATTATTTTTATGTTGCGAGAAGTATCCAGCAAGCATAGAATTGAATCAATCTCATAATTTTCACCATTAAGTTGAAATAAATTCACCATGATCTTAGAAATTCGACACCTCAGGGCCATTTACACCATTGCCCGCAGTAAAAACCTTAATCAAGCCGCACAAAAGCTTCATCTGACACCATCGGCCTTATCACACCAAATAAAAACAATTGAGAACCACTTTGAAACGACGCTGTTTTTCCGCCAACACAAGCCCCTCGGGCTTACTGATGCGGGGCAACGCTTATTAGATCTAGCTGAGCGAGTATTACCGTTGGTTGAAAACACCGAGCATGAGCTTAAACAAATTGCTAATGGCAAAGCAGGAAGGCTTTTTATTACCATTGAATGTCATGCCTGTTTTGAATGGTTATTACCAACCTTAGAGCAATACCGCAAGCAATGGCCAGACATCCATATTGATATCAAACTCGGTATGAGTTTTAATCCGCTACCGGCGCTGAGTCGTGGTGAAATTGACTTGGTTATTAGTACCGACCCAGTTGATAAACCAGGTCTTTCATTCTTAACGCTGTTTCCGTATCAAGCCTTGTTAGTGATGAATGATCAGCATCCATTGAAAGATAAAGCCTTCATTAACGCAGAAGACTTAGCCGAGCAAACGCTTATTACCTACCCAGTTGAGCGTAGTCGCCTTGATGTATTTAGACACTACCTAGACCCTGCCAATGTAGAACCCGCGCAAGTTCGTCAGGTTGAGTTAACCACAATGATGATGCAATTAATTGCCGTTGGCCAAGGGGTGGCTGCCCTACCCGACTGGTTATTGGATGCGCCAACAACAGCACAGTCATTAATTGGAAAACCACTGGGCGCTAAGGGCATGCATGGGATGTTACATGCTGCTTACCGTGACCAAGATATTGAAACACCTTATATCAGTGCCTTTATTGAATTAGCACGGGGGTTCAAAAATAAAAAATAACAAGCACTTGTAAATACATTAATTTTACATTATCTTGCTAGCCAAGAAACATTTAAGCACTATATATAGTATTTGAGGGGAATCTGGTTAGAATCCAGAACTGTCGCGCAACGGTGTTGTGAATCTTATATTCACTCAGTCCGATTACCTCTATTTTTTGCCAAGCCTCGCGTTAAGGATTGTAATCAGTGATGTATCAGCCCCGTATTGATATCACTTTTTCCCATTGTTGCCTCGAGGTTTGCCTAATAATCAACCTGAGGATTTAACAATGAACGATCTTTCTGTCGCTTTAACAACAGATCATCCAGCAGCTGCGCAAGCTGTCAACTATCAAGTTATTCGCCGCAACGGGCAACTAACCCAATTCGATGTTAATAAAATTTATATTGCCATCAGTAAAGCCTTATTGGCGGTAGAAGGTGAACATACACAACAATCTAGTCATATTCACGATCTTGCCACTCAACTAAGCAGCCAAGTACAACAGGCTATTGTTAGGCATCTATCGATAAGTGACACCATTCATATCGAAAGCATACAAGACCAAGTGGAATTAGCACTGATGCGCGCCGATTTGCATAAGGTAGCCCGTGCCTATGTTTTGTATCGTGAACAACGATCCGCTGAACGCTCTGCCGAAGAAACAGCTGAACAATCCAGCTGGCAAATTAGCATCCAGCAAGTTGACCAGTCCCTCCAGCCATTTAACGAAGAATCGCTGAGCGACTTAATATCAGAGTGCGCCGAAGGGCTTAATGATATTTCAGTCGAACGAGTAATCAACGAAATTAAAAATAACCTTTTTGATGAAATGCCCGAGTCCGCCTTCCAACAAGCCATTGTTATGGGTGCCAGAGGCTTGATTGACACAGACCCCGACTATAGCCAATTGGCAGCAAGGTTGCTGCTTAATAATTTACGCACCGAGGCATTAAGTTTTACTCACCAACAAACCACCAGCCGAAGCCAAGCCGAGATGCTCGCCCACTATCCTAAGTATTTCAAAGCGTATATCAACAAAGCCGTTTCATTAAACTTATTAGATGAAGAATTATCACGATTCGACTTAGATAAGCTAGCCGAAGCGCTACAAAGTGAGCGTGATTTTAATTTTAGTTACCTTGGTTTACAAACACTCTACGACCGTTATTTCATTCACACAAAAGACACCCGTTTTGAGTTACCACAAGCCTTTTTTATGCGCGTGGCAATGGGCTTAGCAATTAATGAGGTTGAGCGAGAAGAACGAGCGATTGAGTTTTATCAATTACTCTCATCTTTTGACTTTATGAGTTCGACACCAACCTTATTCAATGCGGGAACACCAAGGCCACAACTGTCCAGCTGCTACCTCACCACCGTTAACGATGATTTGGCCGATATTTACTCTTCTTTCAGAGATAACGCCTTACTCTCTAAATATGCCGGTGGGCTAGGCAATGATTGGACGCAAGTTCGTGCCTTAGGCGCTGAGATCAAAGGAACCAATGGCCAATCTCAAGGAGTGATTCCCTTTTTAAAAGTCGCCAATGACACCGCGGTTGCGGTTAATCAAGGCGGCAAACGTAAAGGGGCTGTTTGTGCCTACCTTGAAACATGGCATATTGATATTGAAGCCTTTTTAGAGCTTCGAAAAAACACCGGTGATGAGCGCCGCCGCACCCACGATATGAACACCGCTAACTGGATCCCTGATCTATTTATGCAACGCGTTATCGAACAAGATGATTGGACTCTTTTTTCACCCGACGAAGTGCCCCACCTTCATGCCTTAACTGGTGAAGCCTTTAAAAAGGCGTACCAGCTGTGCGAGCAGAAAGCTCAGCAAGGTGAGATAAAATTACATAAAACCATCAAAGCAGTAGATCTTTGGCGAAAAATGCTGGGCATGTTATTTGAAACCGGTCACCCTTGGATTACCTTTAAAGACCCTTGTAACATTCGCTATACCAATCAGCATGTCGGTGTTGTTAACAGCTCGAACCTTTGTACCGAAATCACCTTACATACCAGTGAGCAAGAAATTGCTGTTTGCAATTTGGGTTCTATCAATCTACCGGCCCATCTACGGGGTAACGAACTGGATCTTGTACATTTAGAAAAAACAATTACCACCGCCATGCGAATGCTCGATAACGTGATTGATTACAATTATTACAGTGTCCCGCAAGCGCGCAACTCAAATTTAAAGCATCGCCCAGTTGGCCTGGGCATAATGGGTTTTCAAGACAGTTTGCAACAATTAAAAATACCCTACAGCAGTGAACAAGCGGTTGAGTTTGCTGATAAGTCAATGGAGTTAATCAGTTATTACGCCATTAGCGCCTCATGTAATTTAGCCGCTGAACGGGGTGCCTACCCTAGTTTCAACGGCTCTTTATGGAGCAAAGGGGTTCTACCGATTGACTCATTAAAAACGCTGGCTGAGCTGCGTGGCCAGTATTTACAAGTTGACCAAAGCCAAAGCCTAGACTGGGATAGCTTACGCCAACAAGTAATGAACACAGGTATGCGGAATAGTAACTGTTTGGCGATTGCACCAACGGCCACGATCTCAAATATTTGCGGCGTTTCGCAATCTATCGAACCAACCTATCAAAACATGTTTGTTAAATCTAATCTGTCTGGTGAGTTTACTGTTATCAATACTCATTTAGTGGCTGATCTCAAAGAGCTTGGCCTGTGGGATGAGGTCATGATTAATGACTTAAAGTACTACGACGGTTCTGTGCAACACATTGAACGTGTACCTGAAGCACTTAAAGCCCTTTATGCAACAGCGTTTGAAATAGATTCGCGCTGGCTCATTGAAGCGGCTGGTCGGCGACAAAAATGGCTTGATCAATCACAAAGTCTCAACCTTTATATGGCTGAAGCATCAGGCCAAAAACTCGATAGCCTCTACATGCTCGCTTGGGCAAGAGGCCTAAAGTGTACCTATTATTTGCGCTCCATAGGGGCGACCCATATGGAACAAAATGATAATCATAACGACGCGACGCCCGAACAAGCACCGCAGGTCTGCTCTATCTTAGACCCAGACTGTGATGCCTGCCAGTAGGCCATCATCTAACATGTAAATTAAGAGGAATTATGATGATAAATTGGAATGATCCATTTGCGAAAAACTCAAGCAAAGAAAACACATCAAGCAACAAAGCCACTGTCAACCAAGCGCGAGCTGCTACGTCTTCACGACCAGCTAACTCGCCAATTAATCCAGAAGATAAACGGGTAATTAATGGCATGGCTGACATTAACCAACTGGCCCCCTTTAAATATCATTGGGCATGGAATTACTTTATCAATGCGAATAAAAATCATTGGACACCGTTAGATGTCAATATGACCCAAGATATTCATGATTATCAACATAAACTAACGCCCGAAGAACGCCATGTTTATGAAAATGTTTTAGCTTACCTGACCACCTCGGACATTCTCGCCATGAGAAATATCGGATTGGCGGTGATGGAAAAGATGAGTGCGCCCGAGCTACAAATTTATCAGGCTCGACAAGTGTATGAAGAAGCTATGCACACATGGACCTATCAACATTGCATAGAAACCATTGGGCTTGACCAATCGGAGATTTACAACCGCTATCGCGTTGTGCCGCAAATACATCATAAAATTCAACTGTGTAATCAACGGCTGGGCTCAATCATGCGCCCCGACATTGATTTAACGAATAAAGATGAACTGCAAAACTTTGTCATGGCGTATTTCTTTTTTGCCGCCATTTTTGAAGGAACTTGGTTTTATAACGGCTTTAGCCCCATTTTTGCCTTACAACGGCGTGGTTTAATGAAGGGAACTGCCGAGCAACTTCAATATATTATGCGCGATGAAGTCATGCACTGCTCTTTTGGTCTGCGCGTTATCAAACAAATTTTAATTGAAGAAAATATCCAGTTAGACCCACAGGCAGTACAAGCACTTTGGGAGGAAGCTGAAGCCGCCGAGCTTGACTATGCCAACTACCTGCTAGAGAAGCCCATTTTAGGCTACAACAAAGCTGACCATATTGAGCAGTTTCGCTTTATTGCCAACCGACGCTCACGCACCTTGGCATTAAAAGAGCCCTTTCCAGGCGCAAAAAACACCCTAGCATGGTTAGATGAGCAAGCTAATTTGCGTAAAGAAAAAAACTTCTTTGAAACACGCGTGACCGAATATCAAACTGGTGGTGCATTAAATTGGTAAATTAAAAATCGTCTTATAAAGGTGTTATCAATAAAAGGTTTGCCGACAATGATAGTTGCGGCAAACCTTCACCCTTAGATAAAAACACACTTGATTGATGCTTTTTATAAACTATGGAGCTGTTTTCTTTTTAGACAAGCCGGCTGTCAATACTTGGCGCATAGCATCTTCTACAGACATATCGATGAGCTGAATATTCTCTTTTGATATATACACAGTAAACCCGCCTATTTGGTAGCTCATGGGTAGATAGACGGCCACTTTATCATCAGGCATATCAACACCAGGAAGCTCACCTGCCTCACTGACCATAAACCCGATTAATTGCATATTATTAATGCTAACCATCACCACTTTTTTAAGCTCTTTTTGCTCGCCTGATGGTGAAAAATAGTGCATAAAGTCGCGAAGTGCGCCATACACTGACTTTATCAATGGAATTCTTTCTAACAGTTTCTCACCAAGTCCAAATACCCACTTAAAGATCCAAGCATTAACCAATAAACCGACACAAAACAAAAAGCAAATACCGACTAACAAACCGATGCCAGGCACGTAATATTGCTCGGGGATAATGAACATAATTAAAGGACTCACCGTTTTTTCTATTGTCGTCACCAGCCAATAAAAAAAGTACAGAGTTAACAGTGCAGGAAAAACAGCAACACTGCCTTTCAGTAATATCGTCCATAATTTTTTCATAATTAAATTTTCAGTCAGCGATTGTCGAGTAAACTTGTTGGTCTTTAAGGTAATCAACATTATGTAGTAATTTTTCACTCATGCATACAAACACCATTCGTAACAAAAACCTGAACTTTATGGTTTTCTTTTCACTCGTTTTAGTTCTTGCAGCCTGTGAAAAAGACAATAGAACGGCCCCAAGGGTTATCGGCAAACATCAAACCTTCGATTACCACAGCGACATTAAACCTATTCTTGAAAAGAAATGTATTGCTTGTCATGCTTGTTATGACGCTCCTTGTCAACTAAAAATGCAGTCACCTGATGGTCTTGAGCGTGGAGCAACAAAGCAATCGGTGTACGATGCTACCCGTTTAAATGATGCTAGCCCTACTCGATTATCAATCGATGCTCAAAGTGCAAAAGAATGGCGAGAAAAAGGCTTTTTTTCTGTGTTAGAAAAACGTCTACAACACGGGGGAGAGAATAATAATCAGTCCTTGTTTAAAAACATGATTGATTTAGCCTTACAAAACCCGCTAACACCTAATCAGCCGATCCCAAAAAATATTCAACTTGGCTTAAAACGAGAGAATACCTGCCCTGCTCCCGGTGAGTTTTCTGACTACGCAAAAAACAACCCACATGGAGGAATGCCGCTAGCTGTTGCCGGTCTAAATGAAAGCGAGGCACAGACCTTAAGCACTTGGCTTAGTGAGGGCGCTAAAATCGTCACAAAGAACATCGATATTTCACCAGAACATCAGGCAATGATTGTCCAGTGGGAAACTTGGTTAAACAGTAACGATAAACGTACAGCATTGGTAGCACGCTATTTATATGAACACCTTTTCTTAGGCCATTTATATTTCGATCAAGTCAACCAATCTGCCGGTAACTCACCCAACGCAGGCATACAGTTTTATTCACTGGTGAGATCTTATACTCCCAGCGGTCAAAAAATTATGCCTGTTAATACAGCAAGGCCGTTTGACGATGTAAATCAGGCTTTTTATTATCGTTTAAAAGCTATTGAAGAAACCATTGTGCATAAAACCCATATTCCATATAGGTTTGATCAACAACGCTTAAAACACTTTAAACAATTATTCATGACTCCTGGGTGGTCTGTCGACAAACTTCCCGGCTATTCTTATTTAGAAAGGTCAAACCCTTTTATCACTTATCAGGCTATTCCAGCAAAAGCCCGTTACCGTTTTCTACTAGATAACGCCGAATTTTTTATACGCAACTTTATTCGCGGCCCAGTCTGCCGAGGGCAAATAGCAACCAATGTTATCCGTGACCAATTTTGGGTTATGTTTGAAAACCCAAAACATGAGGTCTACACCAATAACCCTGATTACCAACATGCAATGAATCCTTACTTAGGGCTGCCAGGTGAAAAAACATCCTTACTGGATTTTGGTAGCCAATGGATGAAATATGAGACCAAACGAAACCAATATATAGGTCAGCGTCAACTCACCTATCAAAAAACATTTCCACAAGGTGCAACCAAGGAACATATATGGAATGGGGAACAGGTCAATGACAATGCTTTCCTTACCGTGTTTCGCCACCACGATAACGCTTCTGTTACAAAGGGATGGAAGGGAGAATTACCATTAACCACGTGGCTAATGGATTACCCCTTACTCGAAAGAACCTATTATGAATTAGTAGTCAGTTTTAATGTGTTTGGTAGCGCTTCTCATCAAACACAAACTCGGCTCTATTTTGATTTAATTCGTAATAGTTCAGAAGTTAATTTCTTGCGCTTAATGCCTGCTGATTACCGAGAACCACTGTATAAAAAATGGTACCCAACCTTCGCCAATATTAAAACCGAGTTTACCTATCATGATATAGATATAGATTCGCCGGTAGCCATTAACTACGAGACAAAAGAGCCTTACTCAGAATTACTTACGTCACAACTAAATGACTACCCAGCATTAAGCAAAGCAAAAGATAGTATTAACCGCTGTGATGCTGAATGTCATGAAGCAGCCAGCCTTAAAAAAGAAACGTTCGAACATCAAGGTACTCAAATAAACCAGTTACTCTCTAAGCTTGCCAGCACCCCTGCTTCGCAATTAAAGGCAATCAACTGGTTACCAGAAATCAGCTTTATTAAAATTGAACAGCTAGACGGTCAGTTTTTGTCTTACAGCATGTTAAAAAACCGTCGTCACAGTAGTGTCTCCTTTATTTTAGGTGAATCTTTAAGGCACCAAGATCAGCAAGATACCTTAGCTATTTTCCCTGAATTAATTGGCAGCTACCCTAACCTAATGTTTGTTATTAGCATCAAAGAGCTAAATGATTTTGTTTTTGCCTTATCTCAAGCAGACACCCCTGAGGCATTTGATGCCGTGATTAATAAATGGGGTATTCGACGCATGAATCCAAATTTCTGGAACGTTTTGCATGATTTCACCACATCACTTAATACTAAGCGGCCATTAGAATCAGGAATATATGACATAAATCGTTATGGGCGATGGTAGGTATGAAGAATGCCAACCTAAAAATAGCCTGACACCCTATTTACCTGAAAAATAAACACATATCATTGTTTTTAAAGAGCACCCAAGCTCACTATCTGCATACCGACTAGCTTCTTAGCCAAAGATAGAAAACTTTAATCTGCTTTAAAGTTTTTCATTTCAAGCCTTGTTATGGTTTAAACCGAGAAGTGGTTCCACTAATTAGGACAACCTGCTTAGGAGTTATTTTCCCAGTTA
>OJHI01000057.1_pt1 | contig 71194 bp, 64 predicted proteins | sample 1595181 | NCBI WGS metagenome assembly OJHI01 (sample SAMN05416830, study PRJEB24817) | seawater metagenome | isolation source: Sea water | place: Canada:Atlantic | collected 2013-07 | reverse complement strand
AAAATAACTCCTTAACTAACGGCTTTTACTGTCCTAATGAGCGGAACCGCTTCAAGTCTTGGTTGCGCATAATATTGACCTAGCTCCTCGAGTAAAGGCCTTAAAAAAAGACGACCCTATTACATTTAAGGGAGAATATGAGTGGAATATAAAAGGTGGTGTTATTCACTGGACCCATCATGACCCTAGAGGCATACACCCAGCCGGATGGATCAAATATCGTGGTAAAGTTTACCAATAAGATGAAAAATTAGAGAACATTATGAGCAAACCAACAAAAAGCAAAAAGATTCCAACACAAGCAGAACCATTACTTGGTTCAAATTTAGTCAACGTAGACATTGGTCAAATACACTCATGCGCTCTTTCAGAGGATGACACCCCTAACTTACAAGAAAGTAATGAGTTTAGAAGTGCCGGTGTGTTAATGAAAGCCATTGCTGATGAAGCCCTATCTTGGCGACAATCACTTGAAGAAGGCCTACAACCAGCTATTGTGGCCGTTCTACAAGGTGGCATTCAAATTGACGTGTTAAAACTCTCTCAAGTCAGTTTCCACGGTATTAGAATTGAAGGCAAAATGGGCGGAAATAGCTGCGTGATGTTTGCTCACCAATCCAGTGTACAAATGCTCTGCCACGCGATAGAAATAAAAGAAGAGGCGCCCCAACGATCCATCGGTTTTATTTGGCCTGATAAAGAAGTTCACATATAAAAAAAGCGGCATGTAAGCCGCTTTTTTTATACCCTTTTACGCTCTACCCGAGCAACGGCGCAATAACCAAACTTACAATCGCCATTACATTAATCAATATATTCATTGAAGGGCCTGATGTGTCTTTAAAGGGGTCGCCTACCGTATCACCTACCACTACGGCAGTATGGGTATCAGAACCTTTACCGCCTAAATTTCCTTTTTCAACGTACTTTTTAGCATTATCCCAAGCTCCACCGGCGTTCGCCATCATCAATGCTAACAACACGCAACACAGTAATGCGCCTGATAACATACCACCTAAGGCTTCGGCGCTTATAAAAAAACCAACCAAAGGAGGTGCACTCACTGCAATCACACCGGGCACAATCATTTTCTTAAGTGCCGCTGTTGTTGCAATATCAACACAACGAGCAGTGTCTGGCTCGGCTGTTCCTTCTAATAATCCATCAATCTCTTTAAATTGGCGACGAATTTCCTTAATCATCTCAAATGCCGCATCACCGACAGCTGTCATCGTCAATGCAGCAATAACAAACGGAATAACCCCACCAATAAATAAACCAATTAATACTTGCGGATCATTTAACTGCAAAGAGAAATCTGGCACATGTACCGATACTGTTTCTATAAACGCAGTAATAATCGCCAAGGCCGCTAATGCCGCTGCACCAATAGCAAAGCCTTTACCTATCGCTGCTGTTGTATTACCCAGTTCATCTAACGAATCTGTAATTTTACGGGTTTCCTCGCCCAAGCCCCCCATTTCAGCAATACCACCGGCGTTATCTGCAACGGGGCCATAAGCATCTATGGCCATAGTTATGCCAACAGTCGCCAGCATGCCCACCGCAGCAATACCCACACCGTATAAACCAGCAAAGTGGCTGGAAACCGCAATCACTCCACAAATACTAAATGCTGGAATAGCCACTGATTGCATACCAACAGATAAGCCTGTAATCATCACGGTTGCAGGGCCCGTTTCGCCTGATTTAGCGATATGTTTAACCGGCGCTCCTGCAGTGTAATATTCTGTCACTAAGCCAATTACCATACCACCTACTGCACCGGCCAAAACCGCTACCCAAACATAATTACTCACATCCATCATCAAAATAAGTAGCAAAGCCACAACAATAAATAAAGCAGATGCCCCCATAGTTCCCATACGTAGTGCTTTTTCTGGCGACTTGGAAGCGTTGTTTTTAACAATAACAATACCACCTATTGAGCAAAGCAAACCAATCGAGGCCAATGCCAAGGGTAAAAACATTAAACTGGACTGTGCGCCCAGCTCTGACAGCAAAACAGCAGACATCGTTGATGCAATCGCAATGGTCGCAATCATTGATCCGCAATATGATTCAAAAATATCTGAGCCCATGCCAGCAACATCGCCCACGTTGTCGCCAACATTATCAGCTATCACGCCCGGATTACGCGGGTCATCTTCTGGTATGCCCGCTTCAATTTTCCCCACCAAATCCGCACCAACATCTGCACTTTTAGTAAAAATACCGCCACCAACACGAGAAAACAGCGCAACAACTGAGGCGCCCATCGCAAAACCATGTATAGCATGTGAGCTTTCGGGGTCACTGCCAAAAAATAAATACATCAAGCCTAAACCCATTAGGCCAAGAGAGGCTACCGCTAGCCCCATAATTGAACCACCAAAGAAAGCAACTGAAAGAGCTGCTTCGGCGCCATCTGTATGAGCGGCCGTTGTTGTTCTAACATTCGCTTTGGTGGCTGTATTCATACCAATATAACCAGCCGCACCAGAGGCCAACGCGCCCACTAAGAAGCAAAGTGCTGTTGCCCAACCTAAAAATATAAATGTTAAAACAAATAAAGCGGCCGCAAAATTAACCAGCATTTTATATTCGCGCTTCATAAAAACCATTGCGCCTAAATGAATTTGCTCAGCAATTTTTGCGACAACACCCTCACCTTCCGGGTACTTCATTACCAAGCTATATACATATTTCGCTGCATACAAACCAAAACACCCAATAATAGGGGGCAATAAGTGACTCAACTCCATAGTTTTCTCCTGATGATTATTCTATTTCCCGTTGATTAGCTTCATAAAAACACCACGCCTTCTCTTTTTTACTCTGCCTACTGGTATGGTGCAAGCAGAAAGCTTAATTAAATCAAATCCTCCCTGTATAATGCGGCACAACATTCAATCCAACATAAAAACATAGGAAAAAACATGAGCCTTAACCTAGTCCCTTCTGGGGAAGATCTACCCCATGACGTTAACGTTATTATCGAAATACCCTCTCACTCTGATCCTATTAAATATGAAGTCGACAAAGAATCTGGCGCATTATTTGTAGACCGATTTATGGGCACTGCCATGCATTACCCATGTAACTATGGATACGTGCCGCATACACTTTCTGATGATGGTGACCCAGTGGATGTGCTCGTTATTACACCCATTCCTTTGATGAATGGCTCGGTTATTCGCTGTCGTCCTATTGGTGTTTTAAAGATGACTGATGAAGCAGGTGAAGATGCCAAAGTATTGGCTGTGCCTGTATCAAAACTGACACCCTTGTATGATGATGTTAAATCCTATGAAGATATCTCACCGGTTACCTTAAAACAAATCGCTCACTTTTTTGAACACTATAAAGATTTAGAAGCGAATAAATGGGTAAAAGTTGAAGGATGGGAAGGTGTTGATGGTGCCGCCAAAGAAATTACAGAAAGTGTTGCTCGTTACAACGCTATAGAAGAAAAGCCTAACTTCTAAACGGCTTGTTCTGATCAATAACCGCTGGTGTTTTTTTCAACCCAGCGGTTTTTTTCTGCCTGCAAAGCGGTAGAACTAAGGTTCTCTTTTTTCCAAAAAGGTGCCTTACTTTTTAAATCTTCCATAATAAAACGACTCGCCTCAAACGCATCTTTACGATGTACCGACCAAGCAGCCACCAAGACTATAGGATCATTTGGCAATAGCGCCCCTACTCGATGAATAACTAATGTTTCCAGCAGGTCCCACTGTTTTTTTGCCGATTGAACGATCTTTTCCAAGTGTTTTTCGGTCATTCCAGGATAATGTTCAAGAAACATTCCGTTGACGGCATCTCCCTCGTTCATATCACGCATCGTTCCAATAAAATTAGCACAAGCACCAAACTCACCTTCTCGCTTCATTTCTCGCTGAAAGGTTGCTAACTCATGCCAAGGGTCAAACGCTTTTTGAATAATTTTAATCATTCTCAACCACCCGTAACTGGAGGAAAAAAAGCCACTTCATCGCCAGCATGTACTAACGAGTCCGCTTGAGCATATTCATGATTAACCGAATACAGCACCTGCTGGGATACATCGTACCCCTTGCTCACATGCTTCCAAACATCTTCGACCGTTTTTAGGCCGTCAATATTAAGCTGTTGCTCGCTACGCCCGAACAGCTCTTTTAAACTGGCAAAATAAAGTACTTTTACAGACATCGCTTCTTCATACATCTGACTATTTGATTGTGTCATAATTGATTATATTATCATGTTAACAAACGAATCGAGCCACTAGATTATGTCTGAACTCACACATTTTAACACCGCCGGTGATGCTCATATGGTCGATATTAGCGCCAAAGCCGATACCGACCGGACAGCCGTAACTGAAGGCTTTATTGAAATGAGCGCTGCCACCTTACAACGGGTGATGAACGGCGATAATAAAAAAGGCGATGTGCTGGGTATTGCACGGATCGCTGGCATTATGGCCAGCAAAAAAACAGCTGACCTTGTGCCCTTATGCCACCCCTTACCAATTACCCATGTGGACATTAAACTGGAACCTGATACGCAAAATAACTTGATTGCTTGCCAAACCACCGTCACCACATTGGGCAAAACAGGTGTTGAAATGGAAGCCCTCAATGCTACTCAGGTAGCCTTACTGACAATTTACGATATGTGCAAAGCGGTTGACCGCGGTATGACTATTCAAGGTGTTCGTTTGCTTGAAAAAAAGGGCGGAAAATCAGGTCATTGGAAACGTGAGGAGCCATAAACATGGACTTTGAATTACATCCAAGGCTTGCTGAAGATTGTTATTACCTAGGCGATTTTCCTTTGTGTGCACTTTTACTGAGCAAAGACGCCAATTACCCTTGGTACATTCTTGTGCCCCGACAAGCAGGCATTGTCGAAGCATTTCAGCTCAATAAGCAGGACCAACAAACACTACAAGATGAATCCTTACAATTCAGCCAAGCGTTAAGCGCAGCCTTTTCCGCTGACAAGATGAATATCGCCGCATTAGGAAACATGGTCCCGCAATTGCACCTTCATCATATTGTTCGTTATAAACATGATGCCGCTTGGCCAAATCCTATATGGGGCCATGTGAGCGCTAAACAATACACCCCTTCTGCATTACAAGACCGTATTCAAAAAACACACCAATTGCTCGGTCAGATGCACTTCACCCCTAACTTACAAACCAGCTAAAACAGGGCTTATTTTGAACCAACAAACCACCGCCATCTTATTAGCAGAATGTCCTGATCAAGCTGGCATTATCGCAAAAGTTACCAATTTTCTTACTAAGAATAATGGCAATATCGTCGATTTAGAACAACATGTCGATACTGCAGATAAGCACTTCTTTATGCGTGTTGAATGGCAACTAGAAAACTTTTCTATTGACCGCGAACAGATTCAAAAAACCTTTTCGGAAGAAGTTGGCTCGGCGCTTAATATGAACTGGCAGATAGCATTTTCTGACATTAAACCTAGGCTTGCACTGTTTGTTTCACAGCATGGGCATTGTTTGTTCGACATTCTTTCTCGCTACCAATCCGGCGAGTGGGACGTCGAGATCCCCCTGGTCATCAGCAATCACAAAAACCATCAATCACTTGCTGAAAACGCAGGCATTGCTTTTCATCACATACCCATCACTGCCGACAACAAGCAGCAGCAAGAACAGGCGCAACTTGACTTACTTGCCAAGCATCAAATAGACACTATTGTGCTGGCTCGTTATATGCAAATATTAAGCGCCAACTTTATAGACCATTACCCGCATCAAATTATTAACATTCACCATTCTTTCTTACCCGCTTTTCCAGGCGCTAGGCCGTATCATTCAGCGCATGTAAGAGGGGTCAAGATTATTGGTGCCACTAGTCATTACGTCACCACGGAACTAGATGCAGGCCCTATTATTGAACAAGATATTGTACGCATCAGGCATAACGATAATATCGAAGATTTAAAACGCAAGGGCCAAGACAATGAAAAAATTGTGTTATCTCGCGCTATCCGACATCACCTAATGCACAAAGTATTAGTTTACAAAAACCGTTGTATCGTTTTTGTTTAACAACACTGTTAAAATTTACCTCTAATGCAATCTATTTTGCCTATCTCTTACCTACTTGTTATCTAGAACTAGTTTTGTTCTGATAATATCCATTCAAATGTATCGCTGAGTTCCTGAAGCACCTCGATAATACTAATAAATTTTACGCCATTATCAGCCTCATAAACCACCTGTGATTTAATCAAAATAGGGGTAATAATGCGTCTGAGCAAATCATCCTTCTGTCCTCTTAATGGAACCGTCACAGAATATGTATCTAAACTAAACTCAAACAAGCCGCCTAACCTAGCCGAACTCTCTTCCTCATCGATTGTTTTTGCCAATAAGTCACTCAACCTATCTCTAAAACTTTCTACAGCATCAAAAAGCAAGATTTGCCCTTTTCTAAGTAATGCAGCATCGCCAGCAGACCTGCTATTAATTACTGCGTTATCAGCCATATTTATCGCAAGATTTTTTACTAAACTTGAAGACAGCGCACCTAAACTAAAAGATTCTTCTATCGATGGATGAATATCCAAATACAACACACCATATCTCATACCCAATGGTTGCGACTCTATATGACAAATCACCGCACTACCTTCAATCATTTTGTGTCCAACAGAAAACCTAATATCTACCTTTTGCAACAGCTCCAGCCTTAAGTCTTTAGATGAAAATGCCAAACCATTTAAACTAACATCTACGGGTGTGCACTCCGTATAGTCCACATTATTGCTTAAACCATGAGGACGAACTTTTATTTGTAAATCTGGCAAATATAAACGCTTATCATGCCGACGATCAGCTGTTTTTTTATTCATTTGGTTATTATCTAAAAAAGCCTTCTTGGTGAAAACTAAGAAGGCTATATGTTTGAGTCATATAAATACTAATTTACGCAGCTGTACATACCCAACTATTTCCATTATTAGCTGGATATGCAGCTTGATTATTGCTACGCATAGCACCACTAGCACCATCACCATCATCCACTTTGCGATCAATTTCTCTAGCCACTTCATTTGGTACAGAAATACACACAATTGACCCATTTAGGCCCGCATAATTAGAACGAAAGAACGTTTGTTGGCCGTATTTATTTAAAAACCGGCCATTTGCCGCCGCCGCATAGCCTGCTAGCAAATTCGCTGCTTCTAAGTGCTCCCATACGCCTCTATCGCCTTCTGCCGAACTGTAGACACCGTTAGCATTACCCGCAGTCAAACCCGCGACACCGGTATTTGCACTTGCATTATTATCATCACCTGGAAGTGCACCATACTTATCTTGATAAGTATTAAACGCAGCTGAAATTCCATCCAGTTGTTGCATTTGGGATTTAACTTTTGCACTTTTTATCATCTCTTGACCTTTAAGCACACCGCCTAATAAAAGCCCAATAATAACCAGCACAATTGCTATTTCTACGAGTGTAAAACCTTGTTGTTTATTTATATACATCATCTAGTCCTTACTTTATTTAACCGCTATTAAAATTAAATTTTACGTTCAACTTAAATGTAGTATAGAACAGGAGAAAAACAAGTATTAAGGTAATTTATTTGCCACCACCATCTTCCCAATTAGATTATTGAGATTAACCCAGCCAACAAGGTCATCATACCCTTGATTTACATGGTTTTTATCAACAAAATTAGTATCAATATCTGAGTTTTCTTGCTCATTAACATCGCCCGCCACTGCCCAATTTTTACCGTGTGATACGATAATTGCCGGAACATTACTAGCTACTGTTGTTCCTGCACTACTTTCACGAACTGTAATATTCCCTACGGAGCACAGCTCAAAAGACACTCCAAGAACTGCTGTGCCACAGCCAGTTCCATCTGTACTATCCGCAAACTGAGTATCCACTCGATAAGTTAACACTCTATTCCATGCATCATGCCGATTAACGCCTAATGTTGCCCATGGCACTTCCCCTGTCGCATTAGCACAATTATCTTCTGCGCCATCACCCGAAGTGTCTGGGCAAGGCAACCTACCCTTACGGATAGCAAAGCCAATCATTGCCTCTTTAGTAGATTCAATTAATTTTTCTGTTTCTTTTTGATCAATATTATTAAGCTGGGTTTTTAAAGGCCCCATAATACCGCCAATAATTAAGCCAAATATAACCATCACTACTGCAATTTCAACCAGGGTAAAACCTTTCGCTTTATTCATATTTGAAACACTCATGGCATTCTATTATAAACGTTGTTAAAGTCTTGCGGGCTGACCCATATTAACTCATCATTAAATCCCTCTTGCCTATCTGCCTTAATAAAAACAGAGGGATTTGGGGTCGGTAACGGAGAACTGCCGGCCACCCCTAGACCCGAAAAAATTCCATTTGCATTATTTACGTTTGATAAGCTCTCTAAATAATTTTTAGCCTGATTAATTGCAGCTGTACCCACACTACTTCCACAAATGGTTGCTGTTCCACCCCCTAACCCACGGTCTTGTCCAGCAACTACTTGGTTTGGAGAAAATACGATCGCTAAGCCGTAATCACTGGCCGTACTTCCCAATAATATTGAGTTATTTTGATCATGTACAACAAAGTGCCCCTCAGTTGGAGTTGGCGCCTTTACCAATAAAGAAGGTGGCGCTATTTTATAGTTACCTGAAACCACATACCTTAAACAAATAGCATTTCCATCTTTCAATACTTTACTGCCCAACGTTTGCCAAGGGAGCCAACCTTCAACGCTCTCCCCTAAGGAACCACATGGCGTATTAGATAAACCGTCACCATTTGTGTCTGGGCATGGTAAATACCCTATTCCAGGTGAGCCAGATTGTTGATCTGATAATAACGCGAAATTAATTAAAAGCTCTTTAGCCGATGCTAAAGAGCGTTGGGTTTTACGTTCTTTTTTTAACGTTTGGCTTGTTTTATCAATCCCTGTTAAAAAAACACTTGCAATAAACAACACTAAGCCCAGCATTAACAAAATTAATGCTGCCCCTGACTGGCTCTTAATATTGCTTATTCCCATAGCCCGTAAGACTTATTTTTCAAAAGAGTCCCTTAATTCGCCTGTATCTAAATTTAAGGTTTCACCTGCTTTTAATGAAACTGTGCTTCTTGTTTTGTCCAACCTCATTAATACTGTTTTATCACGCTCACTAACATTTTCAAGCTGGGCTCCATGCAGACGTTTATTACTATTAACCAATTCACCATTTAGCCATACAGTTGCTTTATTACGCTTATCAGCATTTTTAAAATAAAGTCCATTTACCTTAAGTACTTTTGACGCCTCAGTTACCTCACCGATCTCAGTGACACCATTCTCCCTAGCCACATCCATTACTGCCCGTTGTTGTACTGTGAAAAATAAATCCCCTAATCCTAAGGCCGGCATCGATAAGAGCAGGGTCAATAAAAGCACGTAGCTACTTAGGTTTTTCATTCTATTCCCAGCCCCACATCTTCTTCAATAACGCTATCTTGTACTGGGTCATATTTCACTGTATGCCAAGCCAGCGCGCATTTCAGAGACACATTTTTTTGAATTGTATCAGCTAAACCATCGCCATCTTTTTCAAGCTCACAACCAAGCACCCTATACAAGCCTTTTTCTGCGGAAAGAGCCTTAGAGAGGCTTAACAGGTCCCCTTCATGTAACAAACTTGCCTCTACGTCCATAATGCTTTGAGACAGAAGCACACCAGGCGAAAAACCCATTCCTAACTCACCTATTTTCTTTTGTGGAGTAATAGAGTATTTTAAATGAGGCAATTTAAGGTGCAATGCAGAGTCTTTAAGTGCTTCAGCCCACCTTAGCCTATCTTCATCTCCATAAAACCCATTCAGCTTAATCGACTCAAACTGACCACTAATCTCTGTTAGCATTTGTTGAGTATCCAACAAGTTATTTATTATTCTTACTTGTGCAGCCTGTTTAAATCTTAATTGCTCAAGTTCATCCATTACTTCGTTATTAACTGTAACTGATATTACTAATAAGGTAATTGAGAGCAAACTTGCAATCGCTACAATAATCAATTCACCTTTATATATCTTTAATTTTTGTTTAGGTGTCATAACCATCAGCTTATAATGTTATCACTAGTGTAAATTCAGGTGCCTTACCTAGGTCTTGCTCACGACCAAATGATTCTTCCAGCTTTGCACTACTTCGCACATCTATAGCACTGTTTTCTTGCTCTATTGTTTTAACTTCGGGTTGCTTTAGTAATGAGGATTTAAAACCCTCAAGCTTTTCAAGTACAGCTCTATTATCTAGGCCTTGACTCGGCCTAACCGTAATTTTTATATATTTCGGCTCATTTAATCTATCTGTAAAAAAACCTTGCTTTTCAACGTTATCTATATCTCCTGTTTCTTGCCATACAATCTTTTGTATTTCAAAAGCTTTATGTCCTTCGTAGGCTCTTGAAATCAATTCTAATACTTTTTCAGGATCATGCCGCCTTGCATTAATGGCATCATATAAATCTACTGACTGCTTCATTGCTTTAGGTTGCACTTCTGTCACTGTAGCGGACTTAACAAGTTGCTCTTCTCTTTGATCATTGGCACGTACAGTTGCTTTATGACTCTCTATAGATTTTCTTATTTCATTGGTGTCATACCAAAGCCCAGAAGCAATAAGCACTGATGATATAATCGCGATAACCGAACCTAAGACGAATAACTTTTTTGCCTTATCTGTATGATAGGTTGCACATAATTGATTAGGTCTAAAATGTGGTTTTAAATTTTTTGATACCACTAAGTTGCCCAAGACCTCGGGCAAACTTCTACACGGCTTTGAAAGAGCTAGCCCAAGGTTTTTAGATACATCATCAAAACTTGCATAACCAAAATCAATATCAACGTTTTTTTTGTGGTTAAACAATAACCCTGTTTCCTTTTCCGTCAATAAAGAAATTACTTTTAACGTTACCCCGGCATCTAACTGCTTTGACCCTTTTAAGAATGTATAAGTACGCTCAATTTCAGCAAACAGTTGATCATATTCACTCGAACCAGAATATGCATCTATCGCATTATTAACCCGGCTAATAACAAGCTTGCCATTTCGATAAAAAGACTGACGAAACGATTTTATTTTACGACTATTTTCAAGCACCCTTGAAATAACAAGCGACTGAGGAAACTCAGGCAGTCCTTTCGACAACTCTTGCTGTAAGGCTGATATCGAATAAAGGCCATTGACCTTATTTTTGGAGACCTCAAGAATTTCTAAAATATTTTTAATAGCAGGTGTTAAGGTAATGGCTATAAACAAATACACATCATCTTTACGACCCGTTTTCTCCCTTTTAACATGTTCTTTCCATACAAGGTCTGCCGCCGGAAACAGAGATTTCTTTTTCCTTTCCAGCAACAACTTCCGGTCATTACCCATGACATGAGGGATATTTTCTTGCTTAATCTCTGTCCCCATCATGTCAATAAAAACACTCATCACGCCTAATGTATTTTTATTTAGAAAATCTGTAAACCTATCGCCAACTTCTATGTCATCGAGGTTTAGTTTAAACCTTATGTCAAAACCACCCTTGGTTACATCACTACAAGATAAGTATTGGTCCGAGACATAGAGGACATGATCAGGTTTACTCATAATTGCAGCCCACCAATCAAATCATAGATGGGGCCTAGTACAGATAGCATCACCCAACCCAATAATAGACCCAGTGTCACTGTCATAACCGGCTCAATCATACTTTGAACCTTATCAATAGAATCTTTTACATCACGGTTGTAAAAATAACTCACATTCACCAACGCCTTATCCAAACCGCCTGTTTGCTCTCCTACGCGAATCATTCTTAATACTAATTGTGGGAATAAATTGGTTCGAGCGAATGCATCTGAGATAGCACTACCTTCTGTCACTAAGCCATAAATATAATTAATTTCTTTTTCAACATATTGATTATTTACAACGCCCTGAGTTATTTTCAAACCATCTAAAACACCGATACCAGAGCGGTACAATAATGCAAAATTTGTTGCAAAACGAGCTAATATGATTTTTTTAAGAACAGGCCCAATACCTAGCAGATGTAATATGTATTTATCAAAAACAAGTTTAATTTTCTCATTGTGGTTAAGTAAGTATTTAACGCCAAGAAAAATCATTATGGGTGTTAGTAATACAAGATACCAAAACTCAACAAAGAAATCGGACACGCTCATTAATAATTTAGTATGAAACGGCAACTCTCCACCCATTTCAATAATGAACCCTGTCATTTGCGGCACAAGATAAATCATCATGAAGCACAATACGCCAAAAACCACTACGCCTACAAACAAGGGATACATCAGTAATTTTTTTGTTTGGGCAATAAGCTCATCTTGCCACTTTAATGCATCCTTCATTTCACCAAACATACTTGCTAGCTGACCACTCACCTCACCCACTTTTACCAACTCAATCATAAGGCTCGTAAACACGTTACCTTCCGCCGCCATCGACTCAGATAACGTTTGGCCACTTTCAATTTTATCAATTAACGAGCTCATAACATCTTTTAGTTGAGATGCCTCTAGGCCTTCTCGGAAGTCCTCTAAAGACTCTATTAAAGGAACGCCCGCTCCAAGCATCTGTTCCATATGAACCAAATAATCAATCAAGTCCCTTCGAGTAATTTTCTTTTGAACAAAAAAACTACTTCGTACTTTCTCTTTAGCTGTAATTACCTCACAGCCCGTTCGTTCTAATTTAGACTCTAAGTCATGAACATTAAGTGCTTCTAGCGTACCCTTGATAATTTTGCCATCATTTCGGACAGCTTTGTAAGCATAGCTTGCCATTTACCTTTCCAGTCTCGACGTTAAGTCAACAACTCGCGATAACTCTGTCAAAGTGGTTTTACCTTTTAATACCTGCTGAATACCATCATCAGCTAAAGTTTTATATCCTTTTTGTTGAGCTACTGCTAAAAAATCACGTTGTGATACTTTTTGTAAAACAAGTTCATCTAAGTCTGCATCCATCCTTAATACTTCCAACAGAGCGACTCGGCCTTTATAACCCGTGTTATTACATTTTTTACAACCTGTCTCCTCCCACAATAACTTATGAGAATCATCCGTCAAATCGAGCAGTTTTTTTTCTATCTCTGTAATAGGCCTACTCAGCTTACAAGCCGAACACAACTTCCTAATCAAACGTTGACCAATAATACCGATGATATTGCCCGAAATTATATCGGGTAACACACCAATATCTAGAAGACGAGGAAACGCACCAATAGCTGAATTTGTATGTAAGGTTGAAAAAACCTGATGCCCTGTCATCGCGGCCCTAAAACCCATCTCTGACGTTTCAAGATCGCGCATTTCACCTACTAAAATAATATCAGGGTCTTGCCTCATCAATGAACGAATGCCTTCCGCAAAGTCCATTTTAGAGCCGCCCCCGATTGAACTCTGTCTGATAAGGCCTAAGGGGTACTCCACAGGGTCTTCAAGAGTCATAATGTTGACTGATTCTGTATTCAAATGATTTAACATTGAATACAAGGTCGTAGTTTTACCACTACCCGTTGGACCTGTTACGAGGATAATCCCTTCAGGCCTCGCCATCATCAACTTTAATAAATTCCTATTTTCTTCTGCGAGATCTAAGTTCTCCAACGGTACTATAGATTTATCTCTGTCTAGAATCCTTAAAACAAAGTTTTCCCCATGGATTGTTGGTTGTGCAGCAACACGAAAATCAATTGGGTGACCAGCCACTTTTAAGTGGATTCGCCCATCTTGTGGTGCACGTGTTTCTGCTAAATTCATATCTGACATCACTTTTAGCCGCACAACAATTGAAGGCCAGTACTTATCATGTAGGCTACGAACTTGATAAAGCACGCCATCTAATCTGTAACGAATTCTTAAAAAACCATCTTCAGGTTCAAAGTGAATGTCTGAGGCTCCTCGCTTTACCGCATCCGTTAAGAACGCATCAACTAGCCTAACTAGAGGGTGCGAATACTCTGCAGTCCCCATCCGTTGATGGTTATCTTCATATTCGCCGGTCTCAATTTCCTTTAAAATCCCATCAACCGATAACTCATAACCATAAAAATGGTCAATGTTTGCCTCTAGCTCTTTCTCACCAGCCAATACAGGAGAGATAATCACATTAGCTGGCACACTGGCTTTAATTCTATCCAACGCTAGAATATCAAATGTGTCTACCATTGCTAGCTGCAAAACATGTGTCTCAACATTGTAATCGCAAGGTAACACTTTCAATTGTTGCGCCAGGTTTTTATCAATAAAAGCTATCGCTTCTGCATCGGGAATAATCTCACTTAAATCAATACTATCATCGCCACGTGAATCACCTAAGACATCTTTCAGTAAAGATTCCGTTAAGAACCCAAGCTCAATCAAAACCTTTCCGATTTGATCGCCTGTTTCTTTTTGCTCCTGTAACGCAATAGTTAATTGGTCTGAACTAATAACCCCTCGGTCAATAAGTTGATCGCCAATTCTTTTTTTAGGCTCTTCATTACTCATCTAAAATGCTCCAAATCATCAACTCTATTCATAACTTTTCGATTGTTGATAACCGGCGAAGATATAGAATTTAACATTAACGCTTTTTTATAAAGGCCAATAGCGGCATCGTATTTTTCCATCCGATCTAAACTAACCGCCAAGTTATAGGCAAATAATGCATTCTCAGGCTGTGCAGAATATGCCCTAAAATAATATTGCTGAGCGTCAGACCATTTAGATTTTTTTGCTAATTTATGACCAATCGCAACTAAAATATCAGCATTTTTAGGGTGTTTTTCAGAAAGCTCTTGTAATAATTCAAGCCCTTTTGCCGAGTTATCTGACTGATACGTATACATAAGCCCTAATTGAGCAATTTTATTAGCTGGTTCAATAGTTAAAACACGGTCATACAGTTGCCTCGCCTGAATTAAATCATTATTTTGCGAATAAATATGCGCCAACCCTAACAATGCATCAACTTGTTTAGGCTGTTTGATTAATACATTTTCATAGATACCTTCTGCTTCCTTATAGCGCCCGCTCTGAAGCGCATCGTATCCCTTACCCAACAATGCAAATAAGCGTCTATTCACATTGCTTTTTTTAATTGCAATAGGCGAAGAAGGTGCTTCTATAACCTCATCCACTTGCTCAGTTAAACCCGTACTCTCTTGCGTCTGCTCAATTGTTTTAACCAATGTTTCGTGAATATCATCAGTTGATTTTTTCAACGCGACAGTAGAAGGCTCATTAACCACCTCAACATCGTTATCTATAAATTTCTCACCCACTGAAGTTGAGTATGAAGAGTTATCATCTCCTAGCCAAAATAAAAACAATAAAATCATAACGACTAATAACAAAAGTCCTAATAAACCATGCTTTGTCAATCGAGTGCTTTCTCTAACTCCACCAGCGGCAAAAACATTCAATGCTGGGTCTACTGATAAATTATCAACTGCCCTTTTAGACTCAACTCTTGACTCATCAGATTGTTCTGATAGAGGAGCCTCTACAACTGTCTCTGTATCTTTAACAGAAATTTCAGAATCACCCGAATCTTCCTGAGTTAATCCTGGCTCCTCTAAAACCAATGGAGTACTTTCTATTTCATCCGTATTTTTAGATAAAACCTCACCATGATTAGATGACTTTTTTTTATTTTCTTCTGCTTGCTTTAAAGCATCTAACAACAAGCTCATCTTACATTTACCGATGCGTTTATAGGTTTTGACTCTTCCAAGAAACGTTTATAACTTGCAAAATCACTTTTTAGAGACGGTTCATTCGCAACAATCGGTTTTAAAAAGATAACTAACTCAGACTTACGGATATTATTCTCTTTATAGCTAAAGAGGTCCCCAAAATAAGACAGTTTTGACAGCCCTGGCAAGCCATCTGTGCTTTTACTACGCACATCTTGCATAAGTCCCCCAATCACTGCAATATCACCATTTTTAATCCTAAGAAGCGTTTCAATTTCTCTAACAGATACTTCGGGTATTAAGCTTTCCACATCACCACCTAATGCGGGGTTTGGATCAGATACAAAGCCCAAAATTCTAGAAATAGTCGGTCGGACATTTAAAGTAACCTCATTGTCTGGTGAAATTTGTGGTGTGACACTCATCACTAAGCCTACTGGCAAGGTATGTATTTCCGATTCAAATGTTCGTGTAATCCCAAATTGCGTTGTTTCTGTTTCTACATCAATCGTAAAATAAATACGATTATCAACAACTTTTAGTAGTGCAGTTTGGTTATTTAAAGCCAGTATTTTTGGGGTCGACAATACCTTCGTATTACCAAATTGACTCAAAAGACTAACAGCTACATCCACTTGAAATTTACCACCAATGTCTCGATAAGCAAGTGTATTCACCGGTGAGCCAACAAAATTGTCCTCAATAAGCGACTGTGTAAACGTTAACCCTTCTGAAGCCCCCGCTGTTAGTACTCGACTCCAATCAACACCAGCTTGATAATCATCATTCAGCTCAATTTCGACTACCGTAGCTTCAATAAATACCTGCCGTTGCGCTCCACTAACGACAAGGTCTACATACTCTTGAACAAGCTGATGTTGTTTTTGTGTTGCCATCACACTCATCACACCACTTTCAGGACTTATAGTGACGCGATTTAAACTGCTCGCTTCTTCATTACTTGAATTATCTACAGCTTCACCGATGTTTGTTTCTTGTCCTTCACTCTCAATTGCCCCGACAGGTAAGTCATCAAGTTCGTTGTTTGTATTTAATGTATTTTGACTAATAATGTTCTTAACGTTGGTTTGCAACATTTTCCAAAATTGATGACTTGATGTATTGTCGATATTAGTATTTGAAATATTACCAAACGACTCGCCACTTGCTCTTCCCGTTGACGACACTTCTGTAGCTATTGTAATAGTCGATGAGCTTGCCCTTTCCATATTGACATAGCTCACCTCGTAATGCCTTAAAAAAGGTTTATCAGCTTGAACATAAATAACACCCTCCTCATTGCTATATCGGATATTTGCCTGCCGGCCAACCCTATCGAGTATTTCTTCGAATGTTGCGTCAATAGCATTTAGAGTCACTTCACCAGAGACATCAGAATCCACATCAATTTCAACATCGGCATCTCGCGCTATCGCAAAAAGCAACTCTTTCACAGGAACGTCATTTACTACAACAGTAAAATGCTCTTTTTGTTTCGTCGCTGAAGGACGCTCAGGTAACGGCGCTGATTGAATAACTTCTAAAGGTTCGCCTTTAGGTCTAGCAGTTTTTTTAATATGTTGACTTGAAATTTCAAAATCTGCTGGTACATTTGCACAAGAAATAAGCGCCACAGACGTTAATACAATTAAAAAAAAATTTATTTTACCCATAGTCACTTATGTTAGTTATTTTTTACATAATAGATTAAAAAACCAAAAAATCAAACTTAACTAATTAAACTAAATTAATTATATAACCGTATGATTTTTATTAAAATTAGCTCTCATATTAAATGAACTACACTATTTTTAAATTAGATTGACATAGGGTTTGTATTTTTTAATCCTATTTGGTAACTGATTTATTGCTTTAGAGGCGTCTGAAAAATTATTAAATGATTGGTAGTAAACAATGTAACCACCATGCTTATCGGCAATTTTTCGAACAAAAACCTTATTTAGGTCGATATATTTCACAACGTCTTTAAGGTATTGGTTCAGTTCCAGCTCTGTTGCTTTGTTAGCAGAAAAAATCTGCACGGTGTACATTCCTTTGGACTGTTTCCGCCATTTTTCATAAGCTAAAATACGTTGTTCAAGTACTGTTTTTTTCACTACCTTTCTATCTTCTGGGACTGACAGAAACTCAACAGTTTCAACTTCGTTCACTATTTCATCCCCTAAACCAACTAATGCCCTATATTCGGTTTTGTAAATAAACCAATAAGCAGCACAGCACAGAACAAAAAACACAATTAACGATAACGCAGGAGAAGGAAGTTTATACCGCATATTACTCTTTTGACTATCTTTTATCGCAAGACGAATATGTTTTGGCTCCACAACAGGACTTTTATCTAAAAAGGCCGCTAGTAACGCTTTATCGGCCAGCACATTCATACGCCTTAACGTACCCTCGGAGCGCTTTGCCAACAATTTAATGGCATTTTGCTTAAATATAGTACGTCCCTCATGACCTGCTTTTTTTAAGCGAAAATGGATATATGAATCCGCCTTTTTCCAATCCAGTGCTGTCAAATAAAAACTGTAAGTAATGCGCTCACGCAATTGGCGGACCTTAGGCGTATCAAGATGTTCATCAAGTTCTGGCTGCCCAAATAAAATGATCTGCAACAGTTTTTCTGTTTCCGTTTCTAAATTACTGAGTAACCGAATTTCTTCTAGGGTGGAAAGGGGCATTTGTTGTGCCTCATCAACAATCAAAACGACTTTTCTACCAGCCTGGTACAAGTCTAGTAGCTTGCGCTGTAACACATGAAGAATTTGTATCGATTTGTCACCTGCATCTACCACCAACCCAAGATCGTAAGCAATGGCAAACAAAGCTTGCTCTGCCTTAAGCCTTGGGTTCAATAAGTAGACAAACTCTGTTTTATCGTCGGGGTTACGCGTTAACATTCGCGACAACATTGTTTTACCACTACCTACTTCACCGACCACCTTAACAATACCTTCACCAGAATTCAGGGCATACATAATCGCATCAAGAACACCCCCCCGTTCTGCCCCAGCAAAGAATAATGATGTGTCAGGCGTGATTTTAAACGGCTGTCTTTTTAAACCAAAATAACTTAGATACATATCTTATCAATGCCTTTGTAATACAACCTACAGTTCTTTATAAGTATAAATTAACTCTGCATCAGGATTATCGCTTATAACGAGTTTCTTATGATTTAGAAGCGCTAGCTAAATGTTTAATTTCTATTAGAGGGACTACTTAAGCTGGGGCGTTTTGCGCCGTCAGATGATGCACCAACCTCATCAAAAACAAACCAATAAAAAACCCCAACACCCAACAAGACGGCCACCACACTTAAGACAACCATCATATAAGCAAAGCGGCTTACTGCCTTTTTATTCGCTCTCACTGCATCTCCCCTTCATCTACAAAACAGAGTAAATCTGCATAAGTAAACGGCCAAGCCAACACTTGCTGAACAGCATCCTTCATCACAACGGGTATGCGCGTTCCATACTGTTCAACCAACTCTTTTGAGTCAATAATATCCACCACTTCGATTTGAAAACGCGCTGGATACTGCACTAATAACTGCTGTAATAACCGCTGTGCATCCTCACATAAATGACACCCTTCGGTTGTATAAAAGGTTAACTCAATTATCATCTGGGTCATACGCAAGACTCGGGGCCAGCCAACGTTCTATATATTCTAACGATTCACCCTTACGCACCGCATAGTCTTCAACTTGGTCTTTCTTTAGTTTTCCAACATTAAAATACTGCGCCTGCGGATGCGCAAAGTACCAGCCGCTCACTGCGGCAGTTGGGTACATGGCAAAACTTTCTGTTAACTCAATACCTGCTTGCTCGCTAGCATTAAGCAATGAAAACAAGGTGGCCTTTTCAGTATGATCAGGACAGGCAGGGTAGCCTGGAGCAGGACGAATACCCGTATATTTCTCGCCAATAAGCTCGTCATTTACAAGTGATTCATCAGCGGCGTACCCCCAATAATCTTTTCTTACATGCTGATGTAAGCACTCAGCAAACGCTTCTGCTAAACGATCAGCTAACGCCTTGACCATAATCGATTGATAATCATCATGATCTGCTTCAAATCGCTTAATATGCTCTTCAATGCCAATACCCGCCGTTACTGCAAATGCGCCAATGTAATCATTAATGCCTGAACCCTTTGGTGCAACCATGTCCGATAAGCAGTAATTTTTACGTCCTGGTGGCTTGATATTTTGCTGACGTAAATGATGTAAAACCGCTACTTCATTAGAACGCGACTCATCTTCATAAACAACAATATCATCCACTTGACTATTGGCTGGATAAAAGCCAAAAACCCCACGAGCCGTTAGCCACTTCTCATCGATAATTTTTTGCAGCATGATTTTGGCATCTTTTAACAAGTCCTTTGCATGCTGACCGACTATTTCATCTTCTAAAATTTTAGGGTAGCTTCCAACCAGCTCCCAAGTTTGAAAAAAGGGTGACCAATCAATAAACTTTGCAATTTCATCCAGTGGAAAATCATTCAACACCTTGGTACCCAAGAAACTCGGCTTTACCGGTGTATACTGACTCCAATCAATCGTGCTTGCATTCTGCCTGGCATCGTCTAAATTAAGCTGGCGTTTTGTAGACTGACGACCCTTATGACGCTCACGAACTTCAGCATATTCCTCACGAATTTTTTGCTGATAATCATTCGCCGCGCTTTTATCCATTAAATTACTCAACACACCAACCGACCGAGACGCATCGGTAACGTACACACTTACACCATGATAGTGCGGTTCTATTTTTACCGCTGTATGCGCACGCGATGTCGTCGCACCGCCAATCATTAACGGTATATCAAACCCTTGGCGTTCCATTTCTTTTGCCATATGCACCATTTCATCCAAAGATGGCGTAATCAGGCCGCTTAAGCCAATCACATCAACATTGTGTTTACTGGCTTCTTTCAAAATAGTATCTGCAGGTACCATTACACCCAAATCAACTACTTCAAAACCGTTGCATTGAAGCACAACAGCAACTATGTTTTTACCGATGTCATGCACATCGCCTTTGACTGTTGCCATTAAGACTTTTCCGTTAGTCTCCACCACATCACCCTTTTCTTCTTCCATAAACGGCATTAAATAGGCGACCGCTTTTTTCATAACACGCGCAGACTTTACGACTTGCGGTAAAAACATCTTACCAGCGCCAAACAAGTCACCTACTACATTCATACCATCCATCAGCGGCCCCTCGATGACGTGTAAAGGACGCTCAACTTCTTGTCGAACCAATTCGGTATCTTCTTCAATAAATTCTGTAATGCCTTTAACCAGCGCATGCTCTAAGCGTTTTTTAACCGGCCAAGATCGCCATTCGGCGGCTTCTTTAACCGCTTCTTCTGAATCACCCTCAAGGTATTTTTCAGCAATGGCTAATAAGTTCTCTGTCGCAGAGGTACCGCTTTTAGGTGTCCGGTTTAAGATGACATCTTCGACACTCTCGCGTAGCTCATCAGGAATATCGTCATATACTGCTAGCTGCCCTGCATTGACAATGCCCATATCCATGCCTGCTTGAACCGCATAGTATAAAAATACCGCATGAATCGCTTCCCTGACTTTGTTATTTCCTCGAAAGGAGAAGGACACATTCGAAACACCACCAGACACCATAGCATGTGGCAAAGTTTGCTTAATAACACGTGTTGCTTCAATAAAATCAACCGCATAATTATTGTGCTCATCGATGCCTGTGGCAATGGCAAAAATATTAGGGTCAAAAATGATATCTTCGGCTGGGAAGCCAACCTTTTCAGTCAGCACTTTATAGGCACGTGTACAAATTTCAACTTTACGTTCAAATGTATCTGCTTGCCCGGTTTCATCAAACGCCATCACTATCACTGCCGCGCCGTAACGCATAATGGTTTTAGCTTGATTGATAAAATTTTCTTCGCCTTCTTTCAGACTAATCGAATTGACGATCGCTTTGCCTTGCACACACTTTAAACCGGCTTCTAAAATATCCCATTTAGAAGAATCGATCATCACGGGAACCACCGATATATCTGGCTCTGCCGCTATCAAACTTAAAAAACGTATCATCGCTGCTTTCGAATCCAACATGCCTTCATCCATGTTGATATCGATCACCTGAGCGCCACTTTCCACCTGCTGACGCGCTACATCGAGTGCTGTTTCGTAATCTTGCTCTTTAATTAGGCGTTTAAACCGAGCCGAACCGGTCACATTCGTTCGCTCACCCACATTGACATACAGAGAGTCTTTAAAAATATTCATCGGCTCTAAGCCAGACAATCGACAGGCAACCTCAAGCTTCGGTATTTCCCTTGGTGCACTATCGCTCACTGCTTCTTTCATTGCCGTTATGAATTCAGGTGATGTTCCACAACAGCCACCAATAATATTCAAGAAACCACTTTGCGCCCACTCCCGAATATGGCCGGCCATATCGTCTGGTGTTTCGTCATAACCACCAAACTCATTCGGTAGACCTGCATTGGGGTGTGCACTGATATACGTATCGGCAACACGAGACAACTCTTCTACATATTGGCGCAACTCTTCAGCACCAAGAGCACAGTTAAAGCCAATACTAATCGGCTTGATATGTCTTAGCGAATTCCAAAATGCTTCGGTTACTTGACCTGACAACGTTCGACCGGAGGCGTCGGTTATTGTGCCAGAAATCATGACTGGGTATTCAACATCATGTGTTTCAAAATACATTTGAATCGCGTACAGCGCCGCTTTCGCATTGAGCGTATCAAAAATGGTTTCTACCAAGATAATATCGGCCCCACCTTTTATCAGCGCATCAATTGATTCTGTATAAGCCTCCGCCAATTCATCAAAGCTGATATTTCTAAAAGCAGGATCGTTTACATCCGGCGAAATACTGGCCGTACGATTTGTTGGGCCTAAAACACCTGCTACAAAACATACTCTGCCAGGGTATTTTGCCTCAATCTCATCTGCCGCTTTTCTTGCAATACGAGCCGATTGTTCGTTAATTTCATACGATAACTCTTGCATATCGTAATCAGCCATAGCAACACGTGTTGAGTTAAAAGTATTCGTTTCAACAATATCCGCACCCGCTTCAAAATAAGCCAAATGGATAGCACGGATAGTATCTTCTTGAGTTAACGATAATAAATCATTATTGCCTTTTACATCGCTTGGCCAGTCAGCAAAACGCTCTCCACGATAATCACTTTCGTTAAAGTCATACGACTGAATCATCGTACCCATAGCGCCATCCAGTAATAAAATGCGTTGCTTTAATAAATCTAACAGCTGTGTGTGTTTTTCTGTTTGTGCCATTGTTTCGGTACGTTTTTTTTAAATAATCAGCCATTTTACTCGTTTGCTACTGAACAGGCACTTGTTGTTATAAATTTATTCCTCTACCATCCTTTTTAAATGTAAAACGCACCCCACTCTTTTGTCTCATTCGCCAAAAAATCTAGACACAAAACCTGCCGTACTAACTATTTCTGGGCATGACCCAACTGGCGGCGCCGGCATTCAAGCCGATATCGAAGTACTCACCCATTTTGGCTGCCACCCTTGTTCAATCATCAGCTGCTTAACGGTACAAGATTCCAGCACGGTTCATCGTTTAATACCCTTAAAAGCGGACGATATCATTGAGCAAGCTAAGGTGTTGTTTGATGATCTGCCTATTGCTGTTATCAAAGTTGGCTTAACTGGGTCAGTCGACGCCGTTAAAGCTATCGTCAAGATCATTCAGTTACACCCTAATATTCCTGTGGTTTTCGACCCCGTCCTTGCTAGTGGCGATGGCACATCATTGGCCAATATTAAACTGCTCGATGAAATTAAAAATACGCTTCTTCCCCTCACAACCGTGTTGACACCCAATACTATCGAAGCGGCTCAACTTTCTGGTTTACAACACGATAACAATGAAGAAAGCCTTGGCAAAGCACTGCTTAACACAGGTACAAATTACGTTTTAATAACGGGCGGGCATTCACCAGGGGCGGTACTGCGTAATCACTTATTTTTTAATCATGAAAAACAAATAACTTATGAATGGGAACGCCAAAGCGGCCACTTTCATGGTACCGGTTGCACACTGGCCTCAGCCATTGCAGCCTTAGTCGCGCAAGGTCAATCAATACCCAATGCCGTAGCGTTGGCACAAACATATGTTAACCAAGCCATTAAATTAGCTAACCGAGTTGGTAAAGGGCAACTTTTCCCCAATCGCATTCAGCAATGACTCCGTTACCTAAAAATGGCCTATACGCTATTACACCAAATGTAGCCGAAACAGCTTTATTATTAGAAAAAGCAGAACAAGCACTTCAAGGAGGTGCAAGCCTTCTGCAATACCGAGACAAAATCAGCACGCCTGTTGAAACACTGCTGCGAGCACAGGCTATTCATCAATTGTGCTTAAATTATAACGTTCCATTGATCATTAACGACAATCCTGCCCTTGCACTAGCCTGTCAGGCAGAGGGTGTCCACCTTGGTCAATCAGATGGCAGCATTCTTGAAGCGAGACAACGATTAGGCAAGGATGCACTTATCGGGGTGACTTGTCATCACCATTTATCGCTTGCCTTACAGGCTCAAGAACAGGGTGCAGATTATGTTGCATTTGGTCGATTTTTCAATTCAACCACAAAGCCCGGCATTCCTTTAGCAAACCTTAAAACCCTACAGGATGCGAAAGCTGCTTTATCTATCCCCATCGTTGCCATTGGCGGCATTCAACACAACAATGCAAAAGCACTGATTAATCAAGGTGCAGACTTTATCGCCGTTGTAGAGCAAATTTTCAGCGCAGATAACATCAGCGAAAGCTGCCAACACTTCAGCGCTTTATTTTAGTATTGCAGTGCCCACCTATCCACGACCTGTAGAGCATTTGCATCAGCTGCCACTAACTCACGCGCGCAAGTCAATAGTATTTGTTGGCTCACGATAATTCTCTTTAACTATGCTCTGACATTCAAAATGCGCATATTACGCTCTTTCATTTCTAACTAAACCTCGTAAAAACCCGAAGAGTAAGGTTCGGCGTTTGTATTCTAAGTACTACTTGGGAAGTCGCATCACCGCTTTAAATGTCACGCCTTTTTCTGAGTCTTCCGCTGCTTGGTTTATTTGATCAAATTCGTAAAATTTTATTAATTTATCAAATGGATAATTTACCCTGTTTATACAACTCGATTAAGCGTGGGATAAAAATATCAAAGTTAGATTGGCCTTGTATAATCCCTCGTAGCGTTCGGTTATCCAACATAAAACTAACATCTACAGGTATCGTTACACCTAGCGCTGGTGAACCTACTATGCCTATTTCACCCCCTGGTTTTGAACAAGTAATTGCTTGAACCAATACATTTGGAACCCCGCTTGTTTCAAGTACATAAGCAATACCTGCCCCACCCACTATTTTCTTAATTTCCTCAACAGGGTCTAACTCAGCGGCATTAATAACATGGGTCGCCCCAAGCTCTTTTGCTAACGCTAAACGGTTTTCTTTTACATCAACCGAAATTATCGTTGTACAGTTTGCAATAACAGAGGCCATAACAGCCGATAGACCGACTGCACCCGCACCATAAATAGCAATTGCACTTCCTGCAGGTGGGTTCAAGGCATTGAGTACCGACCCTGCACCTGTTTGCACGCCTCAACCCAACGGCCCCAATAGCTCCAATGGGACGTCTTTAGGCACTTTTATGGTATTTCTTTCATAGGATAGTGAATAGCTAGCAAACGATGATTGGCCAAAAAAACTCGAATCGATTGCTGCCCCCGAGTGATCATGAATCGTACAACTACCATCGACTGCTCGACCTAAAAAGTTCGGCTCAAATGCTGCTTCACATCGCGCAGGCTCACCATTCAAACAAGCTTCACAGTGACCGCAGGTATAAAATGTAAGAACAACATGATCGCCCGGTTCAACCTTCGTCACATTTTTACCTACTTTTTCTACAACGCCAGCCCCTTCATGACCAAACACCATGGGCAAAGGAACGGGGGTAGGCTTGATCACGACAGGTTAAATCCGTATGACAAAGCCCAACTGCGACTATTTTTACTAAAATATGATCAGCTGATACTTCTGCTAACTCCAACGATTCAAACTCAAACGCCCCTTTACTTCCCCTTATTACTGCTGCTTCTATTTCCATGGAATGATCTCCTTTAGGTGATTATTATTTTTTATAAAATGCTAGTGTTCAAAATATGAATGAATGCTTTGCCTACCTAGAGCAAGCTAGAAAACGTTGTGCGTTGACAGACTGAAGGAGCGACATATCATGCTCACTAAGCCCCAAAGACTGTATCCGCTTGCCGGGCGACTTCTCACGAATGACAAAAGGGTAATCAGTACCCACCATGAGTTGCTCTATGCCAAATGAGTCAATTAAATACTGAAGTGTTTCATTATCGTACACCAAGGTGTCGTAGTAGAGTCGTTGTGCAATATCTATCGGCGACTCATCAAATAGATCACGCCCCATTGTTTCCCACCCTTGCATCATTCTAGGCAACATCATGGCAAAACCACCGCCACCATGACTTAACCCAATACGTAACGCTGGGTACTTGGTTAACATTCCCCCGCTGACTAAAGAGGCTGCCGCGAAAGCTGTTTCATTTGGAAACGCTACCAAAGCTGACATGGCTGGCGGGCCTATAACTCTTTCCACCCCAGCTGGGTGTAACGGATGAATAAAAATTGATAATCCATTCTCAACCGCTGCCGCAAAAATGGGCTCAAAGAAAGGGTCGCCAATGGGCCGTCCATTAATATTTGTACCCACCTCTATACCCAATAAACCATAATCAGCACGTAAACGTGACATTTCACTGGCTGCACGCTCAGGGTCTTGCAAGGGAACCATTCCTAATCCATAAAAGGATTCAGGAGAACTATTAACCATGTTAGCAATCGTATGATTCATATGCCCACACATACGCACAGCATCATCCACATCAAACCAATAGGATAAAAGCTCAGGCATTGGCGACAAGACTTGTCTATCAACCTTTTCCACCTGCATATCAAGCAGACGTTGAGAGGCATCCCAGCTATGATGACTGACTTCTCGAAATGTTTTGCCAGCAATTAAAACTGACCGATGATGCGGCTGATCACAACAGCCCATTGATGGCCATCGAGTGGCTACATTATTACCAGAGTATGCAGGGAAATACTCAGGAACCACATGCGTGTGTACATCAATAATCACTTTGAACCCCTATAAGGCTAATCTGGTTTTTAAAGTAACTGGCCTATCAATTGTGGTTTAGCCGGTAAAATATCGCCACCCTGAGCCCAATCTTCTTTCGGTACACTTCCCCAATAATCACCAGAATCTGGACGAGGCTCTAACGACCTTGGTTTCCGTGGGTTTTCTTCAGGAAATTCTTCCATGCCAAAACTGTATTCAACCGTCATTCCATCTGGATCTAAGAAATAATAAAAAATACTGCCTGAGGGTGGATGCCGTCCTAGCCCAAATACAATAGGAATATTATTTTCTGGCATTCTATTCAGTGCGCGCCCAATATCATCCATGTCTGTCACCATAAAATTAACATGATGCAAGCCTGGTCTATCGCCTCTTAATTTCGCATTACTCACACCCAACGTATGGTGGTAAGGGTTAGGAAAACACCGCATAAAGTTTATAAAACCATCAATCGAGTCAGAGGTATCAAAGTTCATGACTTCTCTAAAGAACTTGATCGAGGCATCCCAATCAGAAAAACTCACGACCACATGACCCAAACGGGCAATTTTACTGACGGTTGGCTGATAACTTGTTGCTCTCTTGTATTGCTGGTTATAGAGTTCAAAACATATACCATCATTAGGCTCTATAAAACGTAATGTTCGTCCTTGGAAAATCCCCTTACTTTCTTCGGTTGGCAATTCATAAACATCGAGGCCATGCTTTTTAAACGTATCAACCGCGTTATCTAATTCGGCATCACTCTCCATTTCCCATGCAATGCGCTTTAACCCCGCAACATCATTTTGATAAAGCACTAGATTATGATGGTCATCACTGCAAGAGAAATATGCCACCCCCTCTTCTTGCAAGTTAAGCTGCAAACCAACTAAATCACGGTAATAAGTAATAGACCTTTCCAGATCGGTGACACCCAACGCAACATAACCTAATTTTTTATAACGGATCATTACTTTTCCTTTTGTGTTTAAACCTAACGGCTGACTTAATTAAAGCCCTTTCATTGAAATAATAATGACCTTAACTCAAGCTTTTAAAGCAAGTAATGAAAAAATAACATCCGTTAGTTATTTTATTTTGTGCTAGGGTATTGATTTCAATAAAAATAAAATCAATCGTTACATGAGGGAGTTATGGATTATTTACGATACTACTTCGGAACCATTCTTGTTTGCATTGCTATTTGGGACTTTGCTCATGGAGGCCACTGGGTTTGGGTCGGCGTCGGGCTGCTGATACCCATCACTATTCTTGATGTTTTAGCCAAACCCGATCTGAACATGCGCAAGATAAATCACCCGTTTATCGTCAATATCCCTCTGTACCTTCACCTCTTCTTTATGATTGGTTTATATGCAAGCTTTGTACATTGGGTCAACACGACGGTCCAGGCTTCAGGCTCTATCCCTGTTATAGATATGGTCGGCGCAGTACTTTCTCTTGGATTGTTAGGCGCTATGCCCAACGTACCTGTTACCCATGAGTTACTACACCGCAGAGATTATGGGCGTTATTTTGCCACCTTATTAGGTACTTTTTTTCTAGACCCCACTCGTGACGTTGCTCATATCCACAACCACCATGTTAACCTAGCAACACCTCAAGACTCTGATACCGCAAGACGAGGTGAAAACATTTATAGCTATATGTTTAGGGCCTCTTTTGGCAGCTATAAAGACTTTATTCATGCAGAACGTGAAAAGAGTAAAAAAACTAATAAAAGCATATGGTCTCCGAGTGGTCGCTTAGTACGTGCTATCGTCCAAGTGTTTATCCTCATTGGAGTCGTTACTTGGTTCGGCGGCGTTTATGCGATGGTGATAAGCATTTTCGGCTTAATGCTAGCTAAACTATTTGCTGAGGGTTTTAACTACTTCCAACACAATGGTTTAGTTAGGGTTGAGGGCCAACCTTATGAATCACGTCATATTTGGAATCACTTGTCCTACATTATTCGCCCGCTCGCATATGAAATTTCAAATCATAACGATCATCACCTAGACTCATATATCCCATTTTATGAACTAAAACCAACACCGGATGGCCCACAAGGCCCAAGCATGTTTTTATCCTTCAATGCAGCCTTAATCCCTCCCATTTGGTTTAAGTTTTTTGCTCAACCTAAACTCAAAGAGTGGGATCTGACCCGCGCCACACCTGAAGAAAGAGTGCTTGCAAGGGAAGCTAATAGAGCAGCTGGTTGGCCTGACTGGCTGGGTGAACCAACAGAAGAAACTGTCAGCGCGTAATTTTTCCTCTTACTCAAAAAAAACCGAGTAGCAATCTACTCGGTTTTTTTGAATAATAAAGTAGCCTAATTTAGTTTAGCGGATCAATCACATAACACCGCTAATTATTCGTAGTAACAATCGCCACAACCTTTTGAAAATGAAGCGCCACTAGGCACATGATCAGTTCTTATTGGCAAACCAAGGCTGAAACGACGTCACTGCCTGAGAACATTATATTACTTACTCAATTTTAGTCAGCATTAAATAGCTAGCACGCTCTAGGTTAAAACGTCATAGAAATGGACGCGCAGCATAAAATAAATATAACTAATGCACAGGCAACAATGCCATACCAATACAAAAATATCAGACATAAAAAAACCGGCGCTATATATAACGCCGGTTTCTTAATACCCTACAGGTGACTACTTAGGAAGACGCATAATAGCTTTTAGCGTTGTTCCTTTTTCTGAGTCTTCTGCTGCCTCGTTAATTTGCTCAAGATCATAGAACTTAATCAATTTATCAAATGGGAATTTACCTTGTTGATAGAGACTAATTAACCGAGGAATAAAGATATCGGAATTTGATTCCCCTTCCACAATTCCACGCAATTTACGGTTAAATAACATGTGGTTAATATCTAAAGGAATTGTTGTACCCATCGCTGGCGCTCCAACAATACCAACCTCACCACCAACACAAGATGACATAATCGCTTGAGATAGCACGGGGCCTACACCACTGGTTTCAAGCACATAAGCGATACCTGCACCACCGGTTAATTTTTGAATTTCTTCAACAGGATCAACCTCTAACGCATTAAGAGTATGCGTCGCGCCTAATTCTTTAGCTAACTCCAAACGATCAGGGTTAACATCAATTGAAATAATGGTTGTGCAATTAGCTACCACAGCACCCATCACAGCTGAAAGGCCAACCGCCCCAGCACCGAACACTGCAATCGCACTACCCGCAGGTGGGTTTAACGCATTAAGCACAGAACCTGCACCCGTTTGTACACCACAACCTAACGGGCCTAATAAATCAAGCGGCGCATCTTTCGTTACCTTAATGGTATTACGCTCGTATGCTAATGCATGCGTTGCAAAGGAGGATTGACCAAAGAAACTACAACCAACCTCATCACCAGCATGATCGTGAATAGTACAACTACCATCAACAGCACGCCCCATAAAGTTAGGACCAAAAGAGTTTATACAACTTGTAGGATCGCCTGTTAAACATGCATCACATTTACCACAGGTGTAAAAAGTTAAAACAACATGATCGCCTGGTTCTACTTTAGTAACATTTTTACCTACTTTTTCTACTACACCCGAACCTTCGTGCCCGAATACCATCGGAAGTGGTACTGGATAAAGCTGGTCACGACAGGTTAAGTCGGTATGACATAAGCCAACACCAACAATTTTAATTAAAATTTGATCATCAGATGGCTCTGCTAACTCAAGTGTTTCAATTTTAAAGTCACCCTTACCTTCCCGGACCACTGCTGCTTCAATCTTCATACACGTTCTCCTGAATTATTTTTACGTTATAAAAAAAAACAAAGCCACCTACTTGGTAGCCAATTTATCAATGGCACTATAAAAACATCATCTTTTTCTATCGTCAAACAATAATTGAGCTAATCGAGACAATTATCATTCTCTATATACTTTTAGCATTTTATTGCTTTCCAATACTGCATAAAAAAGCCTAGGCGTCACCTAGGCTTTTTACTACCATTGTTATGTAAAACTTAGTTCTTACAACTTACCATTTGTAGCTCGCTGTGACATAAAGATTGCGTCCTTGGCCTGGTATTTTGTCACCCACTGCAACATCTTCATTATTCATTGCCCGATTAACAGCTGAGGTATGATCTTCAAAATCTCTATCTAAAATATTTTCTACCCCCAACCCAACTTTAAGGCCTGCAATAGGTGCTATTTCACCACGAACATGCAGCAGCCCATAACCGGCTGATTTTTGCTCACCATTATAAGCAGCTACGTCATTTTGCGCACTGTACGCTTCGAGCTCTGTGGCTAATGACCAGTTATTTTGTTCGAACGTTAATTGCGTTCTCGTATTAAAAGGTGCTATCCGATAAAGATTATCTCCACCTCCATCACGGCGACGACCGCGCACATAACTGACCGTTCCATCCAAACGCCAGTCTGTCGTAAGTTCATAGCCCCACTCCACATCCACACCATACAGTTCAGCATCTACGTTGCTGAACTGTAACACCGTATCTCCGCCAAAAATACTGTTCGCGCCATCTGCTACAATATTTGCAGTTGTGCCAGTGACTTGCTCACCTTGAATATAATCATTCACACGGTGATAAAAAGCACGCGGCGCAAGGTATAACTCGCCAGCAGCATATTCTAGACCCAGCTCAAACTGATAGGCCGTTTCAGGCTCTAAATTCACATCGCCGATATACACTCGGTTATCCGCTAAACCACCCGTGGCTTCTAACGGTATCCATAAATAACGTTCTTGATAACTGGGAGAACGCATTTTACGTGCAAAACCTACTTCGGCTGTTAATTCGCTTGATATCGACTGCCTTAAAATAACATCAAAATCCCAGTTATGATCTGTTTGAGAACGATCTCCCTCATTAAAGCTATCAACCAATTCTGTGACTTGAGGCCCGATCATCATCATATTCCCGTACATGTGGTGCCCCACTTCGTCTGAGTCCATTTTAACTTGGGTATATCGAAGGCCTGTTTCAAGCTCTAAACCCTGCTGGACGTCACCTTTCCATTCTGCAAACCCACTGTAACGATTGCGTTCAGCGCCGTTAAAATTATCCACGCCAAACATTGGGTTATTCGGATCAGTAATAAAACCGTCATGCGTCGATTGATCGCCTTGCACACCAAGGCTAAGGTGACCGTTTGAAAAAGGCATTTTATAAACAGCCGATAAGCCACCCCCATCAACTGTTGTTAGGTTTTCACGGGTGCGGCTACTACCTGCCATGGCGGTCATGTTCGTACCGTTAGAACGTAAGCTAAAGTTATTCATTAAATGACGCATATCTTGATAATAGTAATCGATTTCTAATGAACGATTGTCAGCTAACTGGACACTGTAGTCAGCAGAAAATATACCGCCTCTAACCCAGATGATATCCATCGGTAAAGAAGCGGAGCCAGTATGACCGGTATCATTATTACTGTAATTAAACCCTAACTCATGAGCACCAAATTTTGTACCATAACCAACGGTGTAAGCATCACGATCATATTGGCTAGGGTCAACTGTACGACTACCGTCAAACTCATAGTCATCGCCTTGTTCTTTGCTAATACTCGCATAAAAACGATGGCTATCATTCGAATATGCACTCAACACACTGCTGGTTAAGCCGTTATCCACCTCACTAAACCCCAGTGACGCTAAGCCATGAAACTCAAATTCTTCACCATCGGTGAACTCTCCTTTACGAGACTCAGCGATCATTGAACCACCTATTGTTTCAATCCCGCTACTGATCGGCGCAATACCGCGATACACAGTCAGCTTATCGGTTAATGCTGCTGGTATATGGCTTAATGGAGGATCCATGCTGTTTGGCCCAACTTCTTTCCAAGACATGCCATCAACCACTGCATTAATACGACCACCAAATTGACCTCGGTATGAGGCTATACCGGTTAGCGGGCCATTACGATTAACATTAGCGCCAGGCACTCTTTTTAGAAGCGCAGCAGTATCTTTCAATGCTAACGATTCTGGTGCAATTCCGAATGCGCCCGGACGCATGCTAGCACCTTCTACAATGATTGTTTGATTTGTGTAATCAGCCGCCTTAACTGGCAAAGCTGCAATGACAGCTAATGATAATAAACTTAATTTAAACCGTTTCATAAACCCTCTAATTAGTTTTTTGTTTTTTTACAACAAAGTGGATTTTACCAATGAATCGGTTTTCAGAAATGTGACAAATTGTCACACCTCTATAGCGTCACACAAAAATAAACGTTAAAACCTCTGCGACAATTTGCCACATTCTCAGGACTCACATATCTCGGTAAGCTATCAGCAACTCTTAAAAGCTGATTGAGTAATTTTTACTTCAAACATGCTGATGCCCTATGGGCATAAAGCAGCCCGAATCTCCCTTCTATGGCTGCTTTTTTGACCTCAAATCTATTAAGAGTTCTTTATCGCCCTCTGTATCCCAGAGGGCTTTTTTTGACTATAAAGATTAAGAACGTTTCCTAGCCGCAATTCGCATGCGTAATGCATTTAATTTAATAAACCCTTCTGCATCTTTTTGATCATATGCGCCGCCATCATCTTCAAACGTGGCAATGTTTTCATCAAATAAACTATTAGAGGCTGATTCACGACCCACAACAATCACATTTCCTTTGTAGAGTTTCAAACGAATTCGGCCATTTACCGTAACTTGTGACGCATTAATCATTGTTTGCAACATTTCACGCTCTGGACTCCACCAGTAGCCGTTGTAAATAAGGCTAGCGTAACGTGGCATCAATTCATCTTTCAGATGGGTCACTTCGCGATCTAATGTTATCGATTCGATGGCACGATGCGCTTTTAGCATGATAGTGCCGCCTGGAGTTTCGTAACAACCACGCGCCTTCATACCCACATAACGGTTTTCAACAATATCTGCACGGCCAATACCGTTTGCCCCACCTATTTTATTTAATTCCGCTAATACGGTAGCCGGTGACATCGCTTGACCATCAATCGCTATAATATCACCACCTTTATACTCCAGTTCAATATAGGTCGGCTCACTGGGGGCTGCTTCTGGAGAAACAGACCAACGCCACATGTCTTCTTCTGGCTCAACCCATGGGTCTTCTAAAATATCCCCTTCATAAGAAATATGTAGCAAGTTCGCATCCATCGAATAGGGCGACTTTTTACCACGTTTCATTTCAACGGCTATCCCCGCTTTCTCAGCATACGCAAGCAATGAATCACGCGAGGTTAAATCCCACTCGCGCCAAGGCGCAATAATTTTCACATCTGGCTTTAACGCATAGGCACCGAGCTCAAAACGCACCTGATCATTGCCTTTGCCGGTTGCCCCGTGTGAAATGGCATCCGCTCCTGTCTCATTAGCAATTTCAATTAAGCGTTTTGAAATTAGCGGGCGAGCAATAGATGTCCCGAGAAGGTATTCACCTTCGTAAATTGTATTCGCTCTAAACATTGGAAAAACAAAATCACGGACGAACTCTTCCTTTAGATCATCAATGTAAATTTCCTTAATGCCGTAGGATCGTGCTTTTTCACGGGCTGGCTCTACTTCCTCACCTTGACCCAAATCGGCGGTAAACGTAACCACTTCACAATTGTATACATCTTCTAGCCATTTAAGGATAACCGACGTATCTAATCCACCAGAATAAGCTAAAACAACTTTATTGACTTCTTGCTTTGACATGAGATCACTCGCGACTTAAAAATAATCCGCGAATTATACCCGATTGCATGACCACTTGGCGCTACCCTGAAATTGAAATATCCACTCGTCTGTTTAATTGACGCCCTGCAGGGTACCTATTACTAGATGTAGGGCGACTTTCACCATACGCCTTAGTCACTATTTGATCTGACTTAACACCCTTTGATAAGAGGTATTTTTTTATTACCTCAACACGCTTTTTGGAGACTGCCATATTAATCTGACGAGGACCTTGACTATCACTATATCCTTTAAGCACTATCTTCCCGTCTGGATGTTGTAAACGCCTATATTGTAATAAGTAGTCTAACTTTTTATTATCACGCTCATTTAAGCTGACTGAACCGGACCTAAAGTAGATATGCTTAAAAGGCTCAGGGCCAGCCACTTTCATCCGCACACTGGCGGCGGGTGTATCTAATGCTTCGGGGTCATCTAAGGCAATAACCTGTTCTTCAGGCATTCCTTCGTTAATTAAGAACTGGCGTAACGCCTGAACCCGCCCATCATAAACGCGCCGACCGTCTTTGACAGAAAAATCTTCTGTGCCACTAACTAAGTCAATTCTTTCTGTCTGACCAGCTTCTTTTACATACGTAACCGCTTTGCTTAACAGCTTGCGGTTTTTATGTGTGATTGTTGTACTTAAATAGTTGAATAACGACAATTGCTGGTGCACATCGTCCCTGCTAAAGGGGAGTAGATTTTGGCGGCATGACTCAAATTGCGCCATCACATCCAAAAAGTTAACCGATGATATCGCTACGTTAACCTGCCCGCCTTGATTCGCCTTATAACTAAACTGTGGAAAACGGCCATTGGATAGTTCTTGTAACATACGTTCTGATACATCACTTTGAACCACCAATTCTTTGGTTTTCGTTTTAACCTTTGCTAATTTAAGTGAGGGCGCATCGTGCATCCATACTGGTGGCACAGAGCTCAACATAGCCGTGTGAATTGGTGGCACGTATGACTCTGCTTTTAAAATAAAATTAACACGCTCACCTGACTTTTGCTCAAAAACACCCACGCCATATTGTGGAATAACATGCGTTATATAACACCCAACTTTGTTACCAGAGAACGTCCATTGTGAATGCGTAACTGGCGCCTGATACTGCTGAGCAAAGGTGCTCGCACTAAACAGCGTCATTGCCAGTAAGAATATATAGTGTTTAATCGTCTTCATACCGCCTATATCGGCAGATAAAAATAGAACTTTATATTTTTCTTCTAACTTAAAAAACTATTAAGCAACGTCATAAATTCCACAGGTGATTCAATATGCGGCCAATGGCCAGACTTAGCTATGGTTTGAAATTCGGCGGCTGGAAACATTTCTTTCGTCGGTTCTCGGTAGCGTGACGTCATATAGGTTGATTGACCACCATTAATAAACAACGCACGATTCGCATACTGCTTCTTAAGGCTATTTGCTGGAAACCCCATAATATCAGGCATGCTTTTTTCAATGCTCGCAAGGTTAACTCGCCACTGATAACCCCCTGATGTATTCGCCACCAAGTTTTGTAGTAAAAACTGTCTTAAACTGGGCGTACTTAGTTTTTCAGCTAAGTACTGATCAGCTTCTTTTCTTGAGCCGACGCTGTCAAGTGGTACATGATATAGGCCCAACAACACATCATCGAAATTATGCGAATACGTCACAGGTGCCATATCCACAACAATTAATTGACTCACCTTTTTTGGCTCTGAGAGGGCCAGTTGCATCGCAACTTTCCCACCCATGCTATGGCCTAGTACCACCGCTTCTTTAATGTCTTCAAGCGCCATAAACGCTAGCACATCAGCCGCCATTGATTCATACCCCATCTCATCAGCATGTGGAGATGAACCATGATTACGTAAATCTAAGCTGTATACCGTGTCGCGTTCTGCCAATTGCTTTGCAATTCCCTGCCAATTACGCGCGCTACCAAATAGCCCATGTAAAATAATTATCGGCCTACCCGCTTCACCGTGTCGTACAAAATTCAGTGATACGCTCATCGCCTGACCCGACTTATTTCTTTTTAACGTATAAGTCGGTAATTGAACCCGCCTGCATTTCTGCTGCAAAACACAAGGTCTCAGATAAGGTCGGGTGTGGATGAATGGTTAACCCCATATCGTCAACATCCGCACCCATTTCCAATGCTAAAACCGCTTCAGCAATTAATTCACCTGCGTTGGTGCCAACAATACCTGCACCTAAAATACGTTTTGTTTCAGGATCCCAAAGGATTTTGGTCATCCCTTCATCGCGGCCAATGCTCAAGGCGCGACCACTCGCTGCCCATGGGAAAACAGATTTTTCGTACTTAATACCATCCGCTTTTGCTTTTGTTTCGGTCAATCCCATCCATGAAATTTCAGGGTCGGTATATGCTACCGATGGAATCGTCATAGGGTCAAAGGCTGCTTTTTCACCCGCTATCACTTCAGCGGCTACTTTTGCTTCATGAACTGCCTTATGCGCTAACATAGGGTTACCAACGACATCACCAATCGCAAAAATATGTGGTACGTTGGTTCTCATTTGCTTATCGACCGAAATAAAGCCGCGCTCATCTACATTCACACCGGCTTTATCTGCCGAAATTAAACTGCCGTTAGGACGACGACCTACAGACATCAACACTCGGTCATATACCGCTGAGTCGGGCACACCTTCGCCTTCAAAGCTTACTTTCAAGCCATCATCTGTTGACTCAATAGCCGTTACTTTTGCTTTCAAGTAAATATTTTCAAGCTGTTTCGATAATCTTTTATGTAAGGGCTTAACAAGGTCTTTATCACAGCCGGCTACCAATTGATCCATTAATTCAATCACACTAATTTTTGAACCTAAAGCATGATAGACCGTCGCCATTTCTAAACCAATAATACCGCCACCGATCACCAACATTTTTTCAGGAACATCGGCCAGAGCGAGCGCACCTGTTGAGTCCATCAGACGATCATCGTCGTACGGGAAACCAGGGATTTTAACCGGCTGCGAACCGGCTGCAATAATTGCATTATCGAAGGATATCGTTTGGCTACTGCCTTCATTTTCAACCACAACAGAATGGCTGGATGCAAAATTCGCATACCCTGTCACAACCGTAACATTCCGTTGTTTTGCTAAGCCTGCTAAGCCACCTGTTAAGCGCTGAATAATGTTCTCTTTATTGCCACGAATAGCATCGATATCCAACGTCGGAGGTTCAAAAGTAACGCCATGTGCTGACATTTCTGCCGCCTCATGAATAACCTGCGCTTGGTGCAATAGTGCTTTTGATGGAATACATCCAACATTCAAGCAAACGCCCCCTAACGAGGCATGGCGTTCTATAAGCGCCACTTTTTTGCCGAGGTCAGCTGCGCGAAAGGCCGCCGTGTAACCACCAGGACCTGCGCCCATAACCAGTACATCCACATGCAGATCAGCACTTTCATTTGCGCTTACAGGCGGCGTGGAAACAGGTTCTGCCACTGGAATATCGTCAGCAGCTGACGAGTCCTGCGTCGCCATAGCCTCAGATGCTTCAAGCTTTATCAATAAATCACCTTCAACCACTTTATCGCCTAATGCAACCATTATTTCTTTCACAACACCGGCTGAGGTACTTGGAATATCCATCGACGCCTTGTCGCTTTCCAAGGTCAAAAGACTGTCTTCGACCGCAACGCTATCACCCACAGCGACCTGAATATCAATTACCTCTACGCCGTCATCAAACTCGCCAATGTCTGGAACTTTTATATCTATTAGATTAGCCATCATATCCTCCTACAACAACACACGACGGATGTCATTGAGATAACGTGAAAGCGCTACCATAAAGGAGGCAGCATCCGCACCATCTATCACGCGATGATCATAAGTGAGATCTAATGGAAGCATTAAGCGGGGGATAAATTCACTACCATTCCAGACCGGCTGCATCTCTGCACGTGTCGCACCTAAGATCGCCACTTCGGGGGCGTTAACAATTGGTGAAAAAGCAGTACCGCCAATTCCACCTAGGCTTGAGATCGTCATACATGCGCCCTGCATTTCCTTTGGAGAAAGCTTACCATCCCTTGCTTTTTTACTGATCACGCCCATTTGTTCAGCCAACTCAAAAATACTGACCTTATCAACATCTTTAAAGACAGGTACAACAAGCCCATTTGGTGTCGCAACAGCTATACCAATGTTGTAATATTTTTTATAAATCAAGCTATTACCATCTGGCGATAACGAGGCATTAAACTGTGGAAACTCTTTTAATGCAGCCACTAAAGCCTTCATCATAAATGCTAAAAACGTGACCTTCACACCCCGTTTTTCAGCATCTGCTTTTAATGATTTACGGAACGCTTCCATATCAGTAATGTCTGCTAGCTCATGATGTGTCACCATCGGCACATTCAGCCAAGCACGCGTTAAATTCGTGCCTGTTAAGCGCTTAATCTTACTGAGCGGTTTTTCCTCTATTTCACCAAATTTTGTAAAATCAACCTCTGGAATAGGTGGAATCCCCGAGCCAACTGATGAAGACGTCGCTGATTGGCCGGCAATAATTTGCTTAACGTGTTGTTTAATGTCTTCTTTTAAAAGCCGGCCTTTAGGTCCTGTTGCCTTGGTAACCGTTGATAAATCAACACCCAGCTCTCTTGCAAACTTGCGTACCGTTGGACTTGCATGAATATGTCCCATTGGTTTTGAAGTCACCGGTGCTGCTGCAACATTGGTATTGGGAGTGGTATTCGTTTGCGATTTCGGCGCTGGCTTTGCCGGCGCTTTTTCTTCTGCTTTAGGCTCAGACTTTGCCGGACTCTCAGCCTTCACTGTTGCAGCCGCTTGGCCGGATAAAACTACAATTAAATCACCTTCTGAGACTTGCTCACCGACGGCGGCTTTAACCTCTTTAACGGTACCTGCTGAGGTCGAAGGAATCTCCATACTGGCTTTGTCACTTTCTAAGGTTAACAACGATTGTTCTTCTTCAACCACATCGCCGACAGCGACATTCACTTCAATAACTTCAACGGCATCAAAGTCACCAATATCTGGGACATGAATATTAATTTCGCTTTCTGTTACTTCTTCTTGTACTGGTTCAGCTGCTGCTTCTTGAGCTGGTGCCTTCGCTTGCTCTGACGAGTTAAGCTCTTTTAGGCGAACGACAACAGTGCCTTCTGCCACAGAGTCGCCAACCGTCACTAAAATTTCTTCGACCACCCCTGCTGCTGATGAAGGGATTTCCATACTTGCCTTATCACTCTCTAACGTCAACAAGGCTTGTTCTACCTCAACTGAATCACCGATAGAAACTAAGACTTCAATAACCTCAACAGCATCAAAATCACCAATATCTGGCACCGCTACATCTATTAAATCACTCATTCAATTCTCCTATCGCTCGCTCTACACTAACCATGGCGCAGGTTTTTCAGTGTCTATTTCATATTTTTCTATGGCCTGCTGAACAACCTCAGCCTTAATTTGCCCTAAGTCTACCAGCGCATTTAGTGCGGTAATGGCAACATAATAACGATCAACTTCAAAGAAACGACGTAGGTTCTCACGGGTGTCTGATCGACCGAAACCATCTGTACCCAATATTGAACAATGCTTGCGAATAAATGGGCGAATTGAATCTGCTAATAAACGCACATAGTCTGTCGACACAATAACGGGGCCTTGACGTTCATTTAAACATTCAGACACATAAGGTATCCGTTTTTCTTGCGTTGGTTTCAAGCGGTTTTCACGCTCACAGGCTTGTCCCTCGCGGGCCAGCTCCGTAAAACTGGTACAACTCCACAAATCAGCTTCAACACCCCAATCAGTTTTCAATAGTTCTGCCGCGGCAATCACTTCGTTAAAGATCGTACCAGAACCCAATAACTGCACACGCAGTTTGCTCTTCGAAGCCCCTTCTTTAAACAAGTACATGCCTTTAATAATGCCTTCTTCTGCACCGTCTGGCATTGCTGGGTGCGCATAGTTTTCATTCATAACCGTTAGGTAATAGAAAACATCTTCTTGCTCTTGGAACATGCGTTTTAAACCATCATGCGTGATGACGGCTAATTCATAATTGAACGTTGGATCATATGAAATACAGTTCGGCACAGATGAGGCCCATAACAAACTATGCCCATCTTCATGCTGAAGCCCTTCACCATTAAGTGTCGTACGCCCGGCTGTTCCGCCTAATAAGAAGCCACGTGCACGCTGATCAGCCGCAGCCCATATCAAGTCACCAATGCGCTGAAAGCCAAACATTGAGTAAAAAATATAGAACGGGATCATTGGCACATCACTGGTTGAGTAGGACGTACCTGCTGCAATCCAGTCACACATTCCACCGGCCTCATTGATGCCCTCTTGCAATACTTGACCGTTCTTATCTTCTTTATAAAACATCAGCTGATCTGAGTCTTGTGGTGTGTACAACTGACCCACGTGCGACCAAATACCTAACTGACGGAATAAGCCTTCCATACCAAACGTACGCGACTCATCTGGCACGATAGGCACGATACGTTTACCAATCTCTTTATCTTTCAACAAAATGTTTAATAACCGAACAAAAGCCATCGTGGTGGAAATTTCACGGCCTTCCGATGTCCCTTTCATCATCGGCTCAAATACGGCTAAGTCTGGAATCGTTAAAGACTCTGACTTTTCACGACGCGCAGGTAAGTAGCCGCCTAAATCTTCGCGCTTCTTCTTCATGTACTCTTGTTCTGCCGAGCCTTCTGGAAAAGTAAGATAGGCAAGATTATCAACATCTTCATCAGAAATCGGTAGCTCAAATTTATCTCTAAAGTGAAGCAATGAGTTATGACTCATCTTCTTCTGCTGGTGCGTGGTATTTTGCGCCTGACCTGACTCACCCATGCCATAACCTTTGATGGTTTTTGCTAGGATCACAGTCGGTCTATTAGTTTCTTTGCAAGCTGCATCATACGCAGCATATACTTTAGCGGGATCATGTCCACCACGATTCAAATCCCAAATATCTTTATCGGACCAGTCAGCCACCATTGCTTTTAGCTCTGGCGTATTAAAGAAGTTCTCACGTACATAAGCCCCATCTTTGGCTTTCATGGTTTGGTAGTCACCATCAACGCACTCCATCATACGTTTACGTAGATGACCTTCAGTATCACGTGCTAACAGGGCATCCCAACGATTACCCCAAACAACTTTAATGACATTCCAGCCAGCGCCTCTAAACTCTGACTCTAGTTCTTGAATAATTTTCCCATTACCTCGAACCGGCCCATCTAGTCGCTGTAAATTACAGTTGATAACAAATACCAAATTATCAAGATTTTCACGACCAGCCATACCAATGGCACCTAAGGATTCTGGCTCATCGGTTTCACCATCGCCCAAAAACGCCCAGACTTTTCTCTCTGAGGTTTTAGCAAAACCTCGGTCTTCCAGGTATTTCAAAAAGCGCGCTTGGTAAATCGACATGATCGGCCCCAAGCCCATTGAAACCGTTGGGAATTGCCAAAAATCGGGCATTAACCAAGGGTGCGGATAAGATGACAAACCACCACCATCAACTTCTTGACGGAAGCCGTCCATCTGCTCTTCGCTCAAACGACCCAGCATAAATGCACGTGCATAAATCCCAGTTGCTACATGTCCTTGCACATAGACTAAGTCTCCGCCATGCGTTTCACTCGCTGCGTGCCAAAAATGGTTATAACCTACATCATATAACGTAGCTGATGATGCAAAGCTGGCAATATGCCCACCAACATTAGTATTTTTATTCGCTCGAAGCACCATCACCATGGCATTCCAACGAACATACGAACGAATTTTATGCTCTAAGGTTCTATCACCAACATATTGCGCTTGTTCTGCAATCGATATCGAATTGATATACGCCGTTGCAGCGCTAAACGGGATATCCGCTCCTGCAGATCTGGTTCTCTCTATCAATGTTTCAAGTAAAAAATGGGCGCGATCTTTACCCTCATGTTCAATGACCGCCTCAAGTGCCTCAAGCCACTCGTTGGTTTCTTGCGGATCCGTATCATTCGCATCGGCGATGAAAGGGAAGTTATCGGTAGGCATACATACTCCAAAATGAATCAAATATTAAAAAAACCAGCATCTGTTTACATTCCCACAAATACCACTTTCTAAACTATACTCACTAACAGGCACATTCGTTATATAACGAAAAATGGCATATAACCATAATGAATGTTATTCACTCTGATACCTAAGTTTTCAGTCTATGCCTATGATAACCATTAATTGATTTAATCTTCAAAAAAAATAGACCTTTAATTCCCATGAGAAAAAAAAACCGTTTAATTTTATCCATCCTTTTATTGACTCTCTCAAACCCAACCTTTGCTGGAAAACTATATAAGTGGGTTGATAAGAATGGAAACGTATCCTTTTCGGACAAAGTGCCACCTGAAGAGTCAAGGCGAGAACGAGAAGAACTAAATGAAGAAGGCCGCACCATCGCTGTAAAAGATGCTGCTAAAACCCCGGAAGAAATTCAGCGCCTGAAAGAAATCAATCACTTACAAGCCTTACAAAAAGAGCTCTTACAGTCACAATTGGCTAAAGATAGCGCTTTATTAAAAACATTTCGCTCAGAAGAAGATATCGACACGCTGGCAAACAGCAAACTTGAGATGCTTGATTCACATATAACAATCGCTACAAGTCAGTCTGAGACACTTAAAAAACAACTTATTCTTCACCAAGCGGCGGCTGCAAATTTCGAACGTTCAGGAAAAAAAATACCGCAAAAAAACCTTTCTAACATTCAGTCTGCTCAAGCACAATTTGATAAAAATCAACAAGAAATCGCTGACTTTAAATTACAAAAAACACAGTTAAGCGAACAACTCGCGAACGATAAATTACGCTTCAACGTATTAAAAGCTCATTCAGTTGAAACACCTACCATTGATTCAGAAACCATTCCTAGCCCCTTTCTAGGCCAGTTAACATGTGACGCAAATACCTGCGAAACACTATGGGACAAAGCATCATCCTTTATCACTGACGCTGGCGCTACCATTGTGTATCGCTCGGATGAACTCATCCTTACCAGGACACCAAGGCTTAGCAAAGACATCGGCCTTTCATTAACTAAAGTTAACAATAAAGCCGAACTAAATATTATGCTGGATATCCGTTGTGCTAATTCAAAAGGCGGAAAAGCTACCTGTAAAAGCGAACAAACTGCCCAGCTCATCGAGCAATTTAATCAGCTAACACCTTAACTTCTAACCAGTAAAGTACCCATACCTTTATCAGTTAATAGCTCTAGCAAAACAACATGTGGAACACGCCCATCAATAATGTGGGCGCTGTTCACACCACCATTCAGCGCATCCATCGCACATCGAATTTTTGGTAGCATGCCACCAAAAATGGTGCCATCGTCTATCAACTTATTTACCTCATCAATAGACAAGCCTGTTAATAATTCACCTTCCTTACTTAGCAAGCCTGATGTATTGGTCAACAACAACAGCTTTTCTGCAGATAAAATTTCGGCCATTTTCCCCGCAACAAGATCCGCATTTATATTGTAAGAAGCCCCATCCTTACCCACGCCAATAGGCGCAATAACAGGAATAAAATCACCTTGAACCAGCATATCAACAACTGCAGAGTCAATGCTATCAACATGACCAACATGTCCCATATCTATCAGCTCTGAAGCCTCTTCTGTTGCTGCTTCTTTACTAGAAATTTTCTTCGCTCGTATTAAGTCACCATCTTTACCTGTTAGGCCAACAGCTGAGCCTCCATGCTGATTGATAAGACTTACAATTTCTTTATTAACTAAACCGCCAAGCACCATCTCAACAACATCCATCGTGTCACTATCTGTCACGCGAATACCATCTACGAATTGGCTTTTCATACCCAATTTTTCGAGATGACGACCAATCTGTGGTCCACCACCATGAACAACAACCGGGTTTAAACCCACCTGCTTTAGCAACACAATATCTCGTGCAAAACCACTTTTTAAGTCTTCGTCCACCATGGCGTTTCCGCCATATTTGATGACAATGGTTTTACCCGAGAATTTTTGAATATACGGAAGCGCCTCACTTAAAACATGCGCTGTCTGAATTGGATCAATTTTATTATTTTCCATCATGCCTCATCTACAAATCATATTGATAAATAGTACGGTTAAAAAGGTAACGCTATGTCCGCATTAATTTTCAACATTTGTTCTCTAAATACATCTTTTATACGCTCTAACGACACCTCATTATCCGCTTCAAAGCGCAATACTAACGAAGGCGTTGTATTCGATGCTCTGACCAGCCCCCAACCATCTTTAAATTCAACACGGATACCATCAATGGTAATAACCTTAGCTTCGTCAAAGGTTGCCTGAGACTGCAATTTTTCAACAAAACTGAAGTTTTCACCTTCTGCCAAACTAATATTTAATTCGGGGGTGCTCACACTGTCAGGTAGTTCTGCAAAAATCTCGGCTGTTGACCTAAACTCTGCTGTCACAATTTCTAATAGTCGTGCGGCGGTATATAAAGCATCATCAAAACCAAACCAACGCTCTTTGAAAAAGATATGCCCGCTCATCTCACCTGCAAGCTCTGCTTTAGTCTCTTTCATTTTAGCTTTAATCAGTGAATGCCCTGTTTGCGACATAATGGGCTTCCCGCCATGTTTGGCAATTACTTTGGCAAGGTTCCGTGTACATTTCACATCATAAATAATGTCCGCGCCTGCTTGTCTAGATAGCACATCAACCGCGTACAACATCATTTGCCTATCCGGCCAGATAATATTGCCATCCGAGTCAACCACGCCTAAACGATCGCCATCGCCATCAAAAGCTAAACCCAGCTCCGCCTCTTCCTCACGCACCTTGTCGATCAGCGTTTGTAAATTCTCTGGCTTGCTCGGGTCGGGATGATGGTTTGGGAAATTACCATCAATCTCACAATACAACGGAATCACTTCACAGCCTAACGTCGACAGTAGCATTGGGGCAGCCTCTCCAGCCACTCCATTACCGCAATCGACCACTACTTTCATCATTCTGCCTAAACGAACATCGCCAGTAATAGCACCAATATATTCAGGTAACATCATTTGCTCTTGGTAAGCGCCTTCACCAGTTTCCAAGTTATCTTGCTGAATGCGTTGATATAACTGCTGAATCGCCTCGCCTGACAAAGTATTACCCGCAATAACAATTTTCAAACCATTATAATTTGCTGGGTTGTGGCTTCCCGTTATCATTACCCCTGATTGGGTGTCCAGTTGATGAGTTGCAAAATACAAGACGGGGGTTGGTACTTGACCAACATCTATCACGTTGCACCCCGCAGTTTGTATGCCTTTGGATAATGACTCACTTAACTTTAGACTATGTAATCGGCCGTCTCGAGCGATCACTATTGTCTTTTGGCCTGCACTTAACGCCTCGCTAGCAATAGCACGCCCAATAGATAAAACACCGTCCTCAGTCAATGTTTCGTCAACAACGCCTCGAATATCATAAGCCCTAAAAATAGACTGTGCTAAACCCGTTTCCATCACGACCTCAATTGCCTCATCTTTCTCCATGGTTTGGCTATGTGATAAATCACCACCATCACCAATTTTCTCATTTATACTATCTGAAATTTTTTTACGAGCTAACGCCTCACCCTCATCTAGGTAAGCATACTCGTCTTCAACACCTAAAGACTCAGCAGGGCTCTTCTTTATTCTTGCCTTAATTGAATGAAACACTCCCTTATACTTACTTTTGTTCTTTATAGCTGCCACTAAGAAGGCCAGTGCTAACATGCAAATCACTATTGTAAAAAGGTATGCAAACAGCTCATTTTTATCAATATAGGGTGCCAACGCATTCTTTTTGACAACTATTCGCCAAGGCGTACCTTTTATGACTATATTTCTAACTTCCACACCCATGTGATGTAATGATTCGCCACCATCAGCAAGCTTCAAAGCACCTTGTTTAAGAGTTAGAAACCCACCTTTTTCATTGGCTATAGCAGATTTAAATGTATCCTGAATAGCCGATACCGGAAATGCGGCCAACACAACAGCTCGTAACTGCTCACCTTCTAGCACAGGGACTGCCATTGCAATATGCTGGTGATCTGTCCCCATCATATAGACTTCAGGCATTTGAGCTTTCTGAGATGCTTCAACTTTTCTAATCAAGTCTAACCAAGCATACCCCAAAGGTGGCTTGCTCATCGTATCAATCTGCATAAGACCTGGCCGAACAAGTCGCAACGACACCAAATCATCTATCTTCTGTACATACTCATTCACCCAGTTTATTGCTACCGACTCGCCCTTACCCAAACTAGCCAGTAACTCAGGCTTCTTCGCCGTTCCCTCTATAGATTGACGCCACACACCCACTTTTGACGACAAAATGCTACTCACCTTTTGAGTACGTTCTATTAATTGATCAACTTTCTCAATATTTTGCTGTTCAATTTGATTTAGATAAACGTAGTACCCTCCACCCGCAATGGTAACGAGAAGCATCAAAACAAGTACTGTTTTATAGATCATCTATTTACCCTTTCCCAGTGTGACCAAAACCACCTTCACCACGATGGCTGTTATCAAAATGATCTACTTGCTCAAACTCAACTTGTTCCACAGGCACAAAAACCAATTGTGCAATCCGGTCCCCAACCTCAATATTAAAGGCCGTATCACCACGGTTCCAACATGAAACAAATAACTGCCCTTGATAATCAGAGTCAATTAAACCAATTAAATTACCCAATACTATGCCATGTTTATGCCCCAAACCTGATCTAGGCAAGATGACTGCCGCCAAATTAGCATCGCTGATATGAATAGCCATTCCGGTTGGAATTAACGTTGTTTGCCCAGGCTTCAGCAATAATGATTTATCCGAACATGCACGTAAATCCAACCCCGCAGAACCACTTGTTGCATATTCCGGTAAAGGAATTGATTGACCTAAACGATCATCCAGTAATTTAAGTTGTATTTTTTTCATGGTACCTTTTTGCTATTAATGTCACTAATTCACGAGCCAATTCAGACTTAGGCATGTAGCCGAGCTCTTGCTCACCACCTTTCCAGTAGACCGATAAGGCATTATTTTCACTGTTAAAACCAACGTTTTTCCGGCCCACCCAATTTGCCGCAATCATATCCAACGATTTTTTTTCTAACTTGCCTTTAGCATACGCTTCTAAGTTATCCGTTTCTGCCGCAAAACCAACACAAAACGTTGCGCTGCCTTGTGTTGCGACACTGGTCAAAATGTCTGTTGTTTTAACCAGAGTTAGCTGCATCTGCGATGCGTTTTTCTTTATCTTATTCTCGGCAATTTCAACTGGGGTGTAATCCACAACTGCAGCTGAGGCAATAAAGATATCGGCTTGTGCCGACCTTGAAAGCACAGCATCCGCCATCTCGCGCGCACTCACCACATCAATTCGTTCCACACCGGACGGTGTTGGCATATATACAGGCCCCGCCACTAACGTCACGTGCGCACCCGCCTCTACACAAGCTTGCGCCAATGCAAAGCCCATTTTTCCAGAACTGTGATTACTGATATAGCGAACAGGGTCAATGTTTTCTCTTGTTGGCCCTGCGTTTAATAAAACATTTAACCCTGCCAACTCGCCTGTTTGAAAATGTTCGACAACGGCTTGCGCCAAATCTTCCGGTTCGAGCATTCGCCCTAAGCCAACCTCACCACAGGCTTGCACGCCTTCGCCTGGCCCTAAAATAACCACGCCTTGAGACTCAAGCTGACGGATATTGTTTTGTGTATTTTGATCATCAAACATCGCACGATTCATTGCTGGCGCTAACATCACTGGTTTTTCTGTTGCCAGCAAAAGCGTTGTCAACAAATCATTCGCCATACCGGATGCTAAGCGAGCAATAAAGTCTGCGCTGGCTGGGGCCACTAAAATCACATCAGCCCAACGAGCCAGGTTAATATGCCCCATACCTGCTTCTTCTTCGACATCCATCAATTGAGTATGCACCGGCAAGCCTGACAGCGCCTGAAACGTTAACGGGGTAATAAATTCTGTTGCCGCTGGGGTCATCACAACACGCACCTCAGCACCCATATTTTGACATTGGCGCAAAATTTCGGCGGCCTTATAAGCGGCTATTCCGCCCGTCACGCCCAATAACACACGCCGATACTGTAATTCATTCACAATATTTTCTGCATCTTTATTAAGTAATACCCCATTATGTCACACAACACGATATATTCTATGATCCAAGCCACTATCATTATCAAGGATTGATTATGTCTATTACTGACTGGCCTGAATTGGAAAGGCCCCGTGAAAAATTATTAAGTCGAGGCGCCGCCTCACTGTCCGATGCAGAACTTCTCGCCATTTTCTTACGTACAGGCACTCAAGGCTTCACCGCCGTAGACGTATCTCGCCGCCTTCTCAAGCAATTTGGCTCATTAAACTCGCTGATGCACGCATCGCAACCTGAGTTTTGTCAGGGGCATGGGTTGGGTAAGGCTAAATATGCACAATTGCAAGCCGTGCTAGAAATGGCACGTCGATATTTACACGAAAACATCCGCCATAAAAACGCGCTCAACACCCCCGATGACACCAAACAGTTCTTAAAAAGCAAACTAGCTCATCAGCAAAGAGAGGTATTTGCTTGTCTCTATTTGGACACCAAGCACCACGTTCTTGCCTTTGAAGAATTATTCTTTGGCACTATTGATGGTGCTAGTGTACACCCACGAGAAGTTGTTAAAGGCGCACTTGCTAACAATGCCGCAGCAGTAATTTTTGCTCACAACCACCCATCAGGGAATCCAACACCCAGTCAAGCCGATATACAGATTACCCACCAATTAATCGAGGCATTAAAGTTAATCGATATTCGCGTTTTAGACCATTTAATCATCGGCAGCGGCGATGCTTCCTCACTCGCTGAACTAGGCCATATCTAAGAATAGAAACGAATTTTTTCTTTACTCAATTATCATATTCTGGTATAAATTCGCACCGTTTCGCAGTAAGTTGCCAATCAATTAATTTTAATAGAGGTTTTATCATGTCTAAAGTATGCCAAGTCACTGGCAAGCGCCCTATGTCGGGAAACAATGTTTCTCACGCGAAAAACAGAACTCGTCGTCGCTTTGAGCCGAATCTTCATCACCACCGTTTTTGGGTAGAAAGCGAAAATCGTTTTGTTCGCTTACGCGTTTCAGCAAATGGCATGCGTACAATTGACAAAAATGGCATCGACGCTATTTTGGCCGACATTCGCTCACGTGGCGAAAAAGTTTAAGGACTGAAAAATGAGAGATAAAATTAAATTAGTTTCAAGCGCTAAAACAGGCCATTACTACACAACAACAAAAAACAAACGTAATATGCCAGAAAAAATGGAAATCAAAAAGTTTGATCCAACCATTAGACAGCATGTTATGTATAAGGAAGCTAAAATAAAATAAGTCTGAACCAATCAGCACTTAGCTTTCTGCACAGGCCATAGTCTGCGCAAAAACACCTTAAAAAGCCCGTCAAATTGACGGGCTTTTTTCGAGATCAAGCAATGCAATATAAGACATTCCGTCTTTTTCAATAAAGCTCAATGCCTTTAACCACTTCCCGTTACATGGCCCAGCAAAACACTCGCCATCTTGTGTTTTAAACATCGCCCCATGAATAGAGCATTGAATATATAAACCAGTTCGACTTAAAAACTGGTCAGGCATCCAGTTCAATGGCGCCCCTGTATGGGGACAGTTATTCTTATACGCTCTCAGCGTCATATCTTGCTCGCGCACAAAAAAACCACTGCAAGCACCTTTACCACCCAAGTCGACTTCAAATGCTCTGGAACTTAGGCTTGCTAGCGTTTCAACTTCAACCGCAGCCACATATTCAACACCATCTTTTTGTATTATTTCCACCAGCCCTTTTTCTTTTCTTTTTGTGTTTTCTCAGGAAGCACTTCTTGGTTTGCTAACGTTTGCATCGTCAAGATCTTTTTCTTCAGCGCCAAATTCATTTTTTCACTATTTTCTACTTTTAGCTGCATTGCTTGGATATCTTTTTCTGTTTGCTCCCGAACTAAATCTAGCTCTGACTGAAGTGCTTTAAGAGCATTGTTCTCTTCTTCACTGGGTTCTTCTACTACATCGCTAGAGGATGTCTCTAGTTTTATCTCAAGATCCAGCAACATAGTTGACGCCTCATCTAACTGCTTTTCCAACTCTTTTATTCGTTTTTCTGCTGGATCACTCTCGACCACACTGGACGCATTTCTTTCCATCTTTTCAAGTTGATGCTTCAACTCATTATTGTTGTTATTAATATCCGCCAGCTTCTCTTCCAGTGCCGCTTTTTCGTGCTTATCGGTCTCAAGTGAGCTCATTAGCTGATCTAATCTTTTTAATGTTTCTTTCTCTGCATTTTGTGCCGTTAATAGTTGCTCAGTTAACTGAGCAGTTTTTTCATCTGCATCATTATGCGCTTCGATCAACTGTTCTTTTTCCACTTTAAGGCTTTTTAGCGATTGCTCCAGCTCAGCCATTTTTTGCTGTGATACGTTAACAACCTTATCACCCGACAATTTAAGTTGCTCTAACTCTGATAAGGCGACGCGCATTTCTTCTTTTTCACTAACCTTGGAAGATAAGCTTGTTTCCGCTTTTTGTAGAGCAATACGCTCTTTTTGGAGGTCATTTTCTGTCTGCTGAAGCTGGTTTTCTAACGCCTGTAATCGCTCTTCAAACATCCGTTCTTTATCTTGCTGTTTTGACACTTGTAGAGCTAAAGCATTGTTCAGTTCCTCACAACGCTGCTCAGCGCTATCCGCTAAAGTGCTCAGCGCTTTATGCGCCTTTTTAGACGTCAACAACTCTTCTTCCAGTTCTTTTTTTAGCAATACAAACTCATCCATCTCAGTTTGTTTTAACTCAACCGTTCGTGTTAATTCCACAGACTCATTGCGCGCTTTTTCTAGCTGCACCAATAATTCTCGTTGATCACCCGTAGCATTCGATAAAACTGCTTCTGCATCAAATAGTTTCTGTTGCAACTCATCTTTCTCAGCTTGCACTGACATCAGCTGCCCTTCGCTAAGCTCCTGCTGCTGTTTGACTTTTTTTAGCTCTGTGTCCAATTTGTCAAGTTGTTGCACATGAGCTTCATCGAGCTGTCGCGTCTGTTCGAGTAATGACTCTTCTAATGCTTTCAACTGGCCTTCGAGCTGCTCTAACGAGTCTGCTAATTTAGCATTCTTAGCATCCTTTTCTTGGATGATCATTTTCGTTTCTTGACGCTCTTGAGACAGCTCTTCGGTGACTTTTTGTTGCTCAATCACCAGGCTATCAAGCTGAGATTGAGTGGTTAATGACGCTTGCTCTGCGGCTTCTTTTTCTGACGCTAACTTATTAAGTTCCTGCGCGCTTTCAGCCTCAGCTCTTTGCAGCATTTCCAACTCGGCTTCAAGCATATCGGCCTTTTGTTGTAACTGCCTAACATCACCCTCTTTTTCCTTAGTCAACGAATTAAACTCTACGTTTCTTTCTTGAAGTTTTGATTCGGCCTGCTGTAGCAACTTCGTTAAACGTAATACTTCAGCTTCTCCTCCTTCATGCAGCTCTTCAAGCTTTTCTTGCGACTCATCTAACTGTTTGCTTAATTGTTGCTGCTCACCCTGCCTCTGCGCCAACTGTTTTTCCAAGGCTATTAGACTTTTTTGGATAGCTTCCTTTTCACTCACTTCGCGATTCAGTTGCTGCTCAACATCTTGTTGCGTTGTTAATGCTACTTTGGCATCATTTTGCGCCTCGGCAAGGCGCTTCTTCAACTCATTCTCTAACGACTCTTTGCCTGAGCTTATTTCACTCAGAGAGCTTTCTAGGGCAATCACCTGCTGACGTAGTTTTATCGCTTCTTTTTCAAACTGTTCTGTTCGAGCCTCTGATTCATTAAGCGACTCAGCCAACGCCTTTTCTGCTTGTGATTTTTGTTGTTTAAGACTGTCAACCTCCGTTAAGTAGTTATCTTCGTTACTCTTTAGCTCATCGGTCAATTCTCGCAATTCATTTAACTGTTCAGCTAAAACTGTTTTTTCAGCCAACACATTCGATAAATGACTGTCCGACTGTGCTAGCTTTTCTTCTAAAGCAGCTTCCTCAGCATTCATTGCAACAGACTGTTCACGCCATTCAGCCAACAGCGTATCTTTTTCTAACACAGCGGACTCTAGGTCCTCTCGTTCTTGACTAAACGCCTCAAGTTTTTTCTCTGCCGTTTCTAATGCCTTCGTCAAAGCCTCAAGTTTAGTTGTCTTTTCATGCAAGGTTTGGTCGTACCTCCTGCTTTTCTCTTTCAACGATTCACAGGTTTCCGCCAAGACGTCTAGCGCCTCTGTTTGCTTTTCTAACGCTGTATCTTTTTCTTCTACTTGTTGTGTTAACGCGTTTATATCGCTTTCAAGCTCTTGGCGACGCGCGTCAGCCTCTGCTTTATTTCTTTCTATCGCATCGTTTTGCTTTTCTTTTAACTGCTCTAGTTCATGCCTAGTCTGCGAAAGTTGGCTCTCTAATTGTGTTTGCAACTGGCCCGAGCTCTTTATAGTCGAACGCATTTCAGACAATTGGGAGTTTAGCTGCTGAATTTGATTATCTTTTTCTAAGTTAGCCGCTTCCTTATCACTAATCCGCTGTTTATTTTCTTCTTCCAGTTTAGTTTGAGATTTAAGTAACGCGCCCATTTCGCGCTCAGTCGCCTCTACTTTTTCTTCCAAGGCCTTTTTTTGGTTTCTTAATTCGATGGCTTCTTGTTTTGCCATCGCCAACGTTTCCTTAAACGTTGTTGTCGTTTCTGCCTCTCGAGTATTAACATCACTGATCGTTCGTTTAAGCTCATCGAGCTCCTTATCCTTCGCCTTAATGTCTTCGCCTAACAGGCTAAGCAATTCACGAGAACTCTCCATCGCTTGCTGCGCCTTATCCAGCGCTAGGGCTTTATCTTCCAGTTCTTTTGAAAGCCGCAAACCTGCTTCTTTTTCAGCAAGCAGCGCCTGGCTCATTTCCACCTCACGGTCACCATGACCATTGCGCAGTGCTAGCAGCTCGTCTGACACACGCTTTGATGATAATTGCAGCTCAGCGACTAGGGCTGCTTGTTGCTCATATTGTTGCTGTAGCCCCCTACGTTCTAACTCAAGCTTATTGGACCTTTCATTTGATTGCGCGCATAATTTTTCAAGCTCTGCTATTTTACGTTGCGCCTCTTCTAACTGCTTAGTATTCAAACCGTCAGCATTACTAACCGTCGCACCTTGACTCACATTTGATGCTGTCGCAACGGCTGATAACGGCACCTCTTTTAAGGACAATTCTGGCGCCTTTTGCTTGCTCTTACTAGTATGCTTGCTAGCTATTCCCCCCTTCAAAATCAGCGCATTAAAACCAAACTTCAATAGTAGAAATGCTGCGGCCTCACTGGTTCGACCATTGGAACAGACCAATACTTGTAATTGATCGTGACGCAATTCAGCGATTTTCATTCGTAACGAAAAGAAGGGGATATTTACACTGCCTTCAATATGATCATCAACATACTCATCGACCCCTCTTACGTCTAACCAATTGGCACCAGCACTGACTTTTCCCTGTCCTTCTTGAAAGTTTACGTATTGCAAAACCGGCTCTTTAACCAACTTAATGAAATTAGCTTTTGATAACCGAAGCATTTGTCCCTTGCCTTTCATTTGAACCGTTACATTCCTAAGGTTCCCCGATAGCAACGCATCTTCGCCAAAAGCATCACAACTGTGTAATTCACCCAACTTAATTAACCGCGCGCCCTCAGCAGGCTGACGGATCAATTCACAGCTACCTGACTTGATAATATAATAAAAATCCGCCTCGTCTCCTTGTTTAACAACAACGTCTCCAGGTGAAAAAGTAACCTCTTCCATTTGCATCATTACTTTTTGTAAATTTGAGGCTGGCAGCCGTTGAAATACTGGCGACTGCAGCATCGTTGTCATCCAGTCCCCACCATGATCGCCAACCTCATCAACCAAATAAGTTTGCTCGTCCTCACCAGGGTTATCTATATCCAGCATATAAGTAGGAACACGCAAAATGCGCGCTTTAGACTTCGTCACCGCCCGAACTTTACGGGGCAATTGGTGGGCGATTGCAAAACGCGCCACTTCCGAACCTGTTACGATGGTTTCCATTTCCATCTCACCGGCAAATAAACTAATCATTCCGCTAATTAAATAGATGAACTCTTTAGTCTCATCACCTTGCTCAAACAACACCACTCCCTTGTCACACTCTTCGATATGGCATTCATCACATATAGTTGAAAAGTGGGCACTTGGTAAGGTATTTAAAGGAATAAAATTCCTTAAAATAGCTTGATTATCTTGATGTGGTCTCACGCTCATTTAATTTGGTTTGATCAATTAATTATCTATATATACAACACAGTGTAGTGCATGCAATAAAAATGGTCTGATTTCAACATTAGAAATTAGTGTGTTCCAATTACGTCACACTTGCTCCACTTTTTTCAAAACGCTTTTAAAGCGTTCGCAAAGAAGTTAGCATTTTCAGTTAGAATACGTCCAATCAAGGTGACTCATCAAGGATAATACATTGAAAACAAATCAGTTCTCGGCCACTAATTTTTTCATTCGTTTAGCCATTGCAACAGTACTCGTCTTTGCAAGCTACAACCCCGCTGGCTTATCTTATTACCATTGGGTCGTCACAAAAACACCCGATATAACACCCCTTATGGCACTTGCCGGGCTGATTTTAATAATTGGTTGGGTCATTTATATACGCGCCACTTTACGCTCCCTTGGTGCTATCGGCATTGCCTTGGCAATTGCTTTTTTTGGCACCATATTCTGGATGATTGTTGATTGGGGGCTTGTGCCAGCTGATAACATCGATGCGATCACTTATATTATTCAATGTATTTTATGTTTTATTATGACAACAGGTATGTCTTGGTCACACATACGTCGTCGTATGAGCGGACAAGTTGACGCCGACGATGTAGATCAATAGCATAGAGGTTTATGATGTTAAGACTTAAACAATTTGTACTGATCGGTTTATTAGTCCTTGCTACGAGTTTACCTACGCACGCTGCACTGCCTGCTTTTATAGGCGAAAAACCACTGCCTAGCTTAGCGCCCGTTTTAGAAAAAGTAACGCCTGCTGTTGTTAATATTGCCACTAGAAGTATGGTTCAACAGCACGAAAACCCTCTATTACAAGACCCTTTCTTTCGACGTTTTTTCCAGCTCCCCAACACACCAAGAAAGCGTTCCACGCAAAGCTTAGGTTCAGGCGTCATCGTCGATGCAAATAAAGGACTTATCATTACTAATCATCACGTTATTGATAAAGCCGACAAAATAACGGTGACTTTGCGCGATGGCCGCTCATTTAACGCCAACGTGGTCGGCAGCGACCCTGATTCTGACGTTGCGGTTATTCAAATTAAGGCCGATCGGCTCACCGATTTACACATCGCCAACTCTGACCTTTTACGGGTTGGCGACTTTGTTATTGCCATTGGCAACCCGTTTGGCCTTGGGCAAACCGTCACTTCAGGTATTGTTAGTGCGCTTGGCCGCTCTGGCCTTGGGATTGAAGGTTATGAGGATTTTATTCAAACAGATGCGTCTATTAATCCTGGTAATTCTGGTGGCGCGTTAATTAACTTGAAAGGTGAACTGGTGGGGATTAACACCGCCATCCTGGCACCGAGCGGCGGCAATGTTGGTATTGGTTTTGCGATCCCTAGTAATATGGCCGTTAGCCTAAAAGACCAATTGGTTAAGTTTGGTAAAGTCAAACGTGGGCAGTTAGGTATTAGTGTTCAAGACTTAACCCCTGAACTGGCGAAAGCATTTAGTCTTAGGGTCAAACATGGCGTTATTATTAGCCAAGTTGCTGCCAACTCCCCGGCAGAAAAAGCCCGCTTACGCCCCGGCGATATTGTGTTAAGCATAAATGGCAAACCGATAAAAAATAGTGCCAGTTTACGTAACAGCCTAGGACTGCTAACTATTGGCGACAATGCCAAACTACAAATTTTACGTAACGGCAAGCAACTACCTGTCTCTATCACCATCGCTCAACATGAAGTGGTTTCTATCGATGGGGCGCGTATTCATAATCAATTGGTCGGGGTAACACTGTCTAACTTATCTGATGGTGACCAACTGTACAACATCAAACACGGCGTCAAAATTGCCGACGTCGCAACCAACTCTATTGCTTGGCTAAACGGTTTACGTAAAGGTGATATCATTAGCCAAGTAAACCGCATTCCCGTTCGTAACATCCTTGAACTAACCAATGCCATCAAACAACGTAGATCCAACTCGCTACTACTGAATATTCAACGCGGTAATAGTGCCTTCTTTTTACTTATTCGGTAGCCAAAATGCCCACAAATTCTCGTCAATTTATTCCACTTAATATCGCCATTATGGTGGTCTCAGACTCGCGTACAGAAGAAACCGACACTTCTGGAAAAACACTGGTTGATCGACTCGTCGATGCAGGCCACCAGTGTGCAGAAAAAGTTATTGTTATTGATGATATCTACCAAATTCGCGCAAAAATATCCGCTTGGATTGCCGACCCAGCTATTAATGCCATCATCACCACTGGCGGCACTGGCGTCACTGGCCGTGATGGCACGCCTGAAGCTGTAAAACCTTTACTAGATAAAGAATTGACAGGCTTTGGTGAAGTTTTTCGCACACTTTCATACGATGAAATAGGTACCTCAACCATGCAATCAAGAGCCATTGCTGGCGTTGCTAATGGACATTATATTTTTTGCGTACCCGGCTCATCAGGTGCTTGTAGAACCGCATGGGACAAATTAATTAGTGCACAGCTTGATTACCGCACACGGCCCTGCAATCTGGTTGAAGTAATGCCACGTTTACTAGAAAAGTAACACCTTATGAAAACCTTACCGTTTATCACCTTAGGGGCCTTCTTTGCTTTCTTGGCCGTAGTAATGGGAGCCTTTGGAGCACATGCTGTTAAAGGCAGCTTATCGCCTCATTATTTAGCCGTTTACCACACCGCTTCGGATTATCAAATGTGGCATGCCATCGGCCTGATTCTCATCGGCGTGTTACACCAAAACAATCCATCTAATTTATTACGCATAGCGGGTTGGTTTATGCTTGCCGGGATGCTAATTTTTTCTGGCAGCCTATACATCCTCAGCTTAACAGGCATCACCATTCTCGGCGCAATCACACCCATTGGTGGCGTTGCCTTGCTCATCGCATGGTTACTGTTTGCCTACCACTCCTTTAAATCAAAATAACCTTATGTCTACTTCCGAACAAAAAACTATTTACTTAAAAGACTATACCGTTCCTGAGTTCCTAATTAGCAAAACTGAGCTTCATTTTGACTTATCGGCTGACAAAACCCTTGTCAATTCTCGCCTCAATATTTACCGTAACCCTGATTGTAAAAAAACTAACCCTGATTTGGTATTAATGGGTGAAGAGCTAACGCTTATTGACCTTAAAGTTGATGGTGAAAGACTTCACCCTGAACACTATACACTCGATGATAAAACACTCACTATTCACAACCCTAGTGCTCGTTTTGTTTTAGAAATCAGCAATCACATCAACCCAAGCACCAATACAGCGCTTAGTGGTTTATATAAATCAAACACCATGCTCTGTACCCAGTGCGAGGCCGAGGGCTTTAGACGTATTACCTGGTTTTTAGATAGGCCAGACGTCATGTCTATCTTTAGCGTCACGATGGTGGCCGACAAAGATGAATACCCCGTTTTATTATCCAACGGCAACCGCACTGGTAGCCCAAACATTGCCCTAGCAGATAATAAACACGCTGCCCGTTGGCATGACCCTTTCCCCAAACCTAGCTATTTATTTGCGCTTGTCGCTGGAGATTTAGCTTGCTTAAAAGACTCTTTTACAACCTGTTCGGGGCGAGAGGTTGCGTTAGAAGTGTACGTCGAAGAGCATGATTTAGATAAGACGTCACATGCCATGCAGTCTTTAAAAAATGCCATGCGTTGGGATGAACAAGCCTTTGGTCGCGAATACGACCTTGATATCTATATGATTGTTGCTGTGAGCCATTTCAATATGGGGGCAATGGAAAATAAGGGCCTCAATATTTTCAACACAAAATATGTTTTGGCCAGTGAAAAAACCGCTACTGATGCCGACTTTGAAAATGTCGAAGCTGTCATTGGCCACGAATACTTCCATAACTGGTCCGGCAATCGCGTTACCTGTAGAGATTGGTTTCAACTGAGTTTAAAAGAAGGCTTTACCGTTTTTCGCGATCAACAGTTTACCGCCCATCAAACTTCTGAAGCGGTAAAACGTATTAAAGATGTCAATATGCTTCGCACACATCAATTTGCTGAAGATGCGGGGCCATTGTCACACCCTATTCGCCCCAGCTCCTTCGTTGAGATCAATAATTTTTACACCCTTACTATCTATGAAAAAGGTGCTGAAGTTGTGCGAATGCTTCATACATTGTTAGGTGAAACCGGCTTTAGAAAAGGCTGTGACTTATATTTCGAACGTTATGATGGACAAGCTGTCACCACCGAAGACTTTGTAACTGCCTTAGAAGATGCGAATAACGCCAACTTTGAGCAATTTAAACAGTGGTATAGTCAAGCAGGCACGCCGACGGTTACAGTAACAACAAGCTATAACCAAAACGAAAAAACCTACACCGTAAGTTTCGAACAACACAATAACTCCCCCTCAACTCAAGCCAATAAAGAGCCTCTAGTCATCCCCATTCGACTGGGTTTACTCGATGACAACGGCAAAGAACTTAACCTGCATGGCGAGCAAACATCAACGGTTCTTGAGTTAACTAAAGCGGAGCAATCATTTACTTTTACTGATATTAATACAGAGCCCACCCCCTCTATACTCCGTGGATTTTCAGCACCGATAAAACTGCAACAAACACTTAGCATTGAACAGAAAATCCATTTATTTCAACATGATAAAGATGCCTTTAATCGCTGGGAAGCAGGACAAAACTGCCTAAGCTATTTTATTTTTAAAACCATTGATGCGATACAGAACCATCATAAGGTACCGCCCTTACCCGATGAACTGGTGGGTACATTCCGTGCCATTTTGCAACAGCCTTTAGCAGATCTAGCTTATCAATCATTATTATTAAGCCTTCCAAGCAAAGCTTACCTGGCCGAACAAATGAGCACTATTGATATTGATGCCTTATACCAAGCACACCGCATTGTTAAGCAAACCTTAGCCTCATCTCTACAAGACCTATGGCTAGCACACTATCACGCTAATCATCACGTAGGCGCTGGCACCGATTCACAAAGTATTGCTCAACGGTCATTTAAAAACCTTTGTCTCGATTATTTAATGGCGTTAGAAACCGATGAGGTTCGTTCAATGTGTATTCAACAATTTGAAACGGCTCGGAACATGACCGATCAAATTGCTGCGCTAGCCGAATTAAGCCACCTCGATACCCCACTCAATGTGAGTTATTTTGATGCTTTTTATCAACAGTGGAAAAATGAAGATCTGGTCATCGACAAATGGTTCGCCTTGCAAGCTTGTTCAGAAAAAACCGACGCATTACACAGCGTAAAAAAGTTAACTCAGCACCCAGACTTCGACATGAAAACACCCAATCGAGTTCGGAGTGTGATTGGCGCTTTTGCCACAGCCAACCCTTTGCACTTTAACGCAATAGACGGCTCTGGGTATGAATTTGTAGCCGATAACATTCTTCTGCTGGACAGCATTAATCCTCAAGTGGCGGCTCGATTAGCTAATTCACTAAGCCACTGGAAAAAATTTGATAGTACGCGACAACAATTGATTAAGGCGCAACTATCGCGCATACAAGCTCATACACCACTGTCAAAAGATGTGTCTGAAATTGTTTCTCGTAGCCTAACCGCTTAATTCACTGGGCTATCGCTACAAAGGACTAAATCCCATAGCATGCGATCGCTAAATGAAATCCACATCCAATCATACGATAGCCCACTAGGTGAACTACTGATTGGCTCCTTTGAGAATCAACTATGCCTATGTGATTGGCAACAGCGGCAAAAACGGGCGAGCATTGACAGACGTCTACAAACGCGCCTAAACGCGCATTATGTCAACAAAAAAACAGCTATCATCGACACGGCCTTTAAGCAACTCAATCGCTACTTTCGACAAGAATTAACACAATTCGACTTACCCATTTTAATGGTAGGCACTGATTTCCAACAACGCGTATGGCGTAGCCTACAAACCATCCCATACGCTTCAACTACTTCTTACCAAACAATCGCTAGCACTATTCATAATAAAACGGCTGTTCGTGCTGTTGCTAATGCCATAGGCGCTAATGCTGTCAGTTTAATCATTCCTTGTCACCGAATTATTGGCAGCCATGGCAGCCTGACCGGTTATGCGGGAGGCTTAGCGGCCAAAAAACAGTTATTGGCCTTAGAACAAAATCAATAAAGCTTCGTCACTGTAAAACACCTATTATTCGGTTTACTTTTTCAGCGCATACAAAAAATGAACTACAGGCGCCCACGAAGCTGTAAAATACTCTCACCAACCAGACCAAACCATTCTAGGAACCTTTGTGACCAATAACGATATTTTACGCCGCCTTCGCTACACCTTCGATTTCAATGATGCAAAAATGATCGATATTTTTAAACAGGCAGATCACGAGGTGACACGCGAGCAAATAAGCAACTGGTTAAAAAAAGATGACGACGAAGCTTATGTAAGCTGTGGAGACACCTCATTTTCAATATTTTTAAATGGGTTGATTATCGACCGACGAGGAAAACAGGATAGGCCCACACCTGAGCCCGATAAAAAAATCACTAATAATATCGTGTTACGTAAACTTAAAATCGCCTTCGACATGAAAAATGAAGACGTTTTAGCGCTGTTATCAAACAATGGCGTTTCCATTAGTAAACATGAGCTAAGCGCATTTTTTCGTCGCACAGACCATAAACATTATCGTCCTTGTAAAGACCAAGTCCTACGAAATTTCTTGCAAGGCTTACAAAACAAGTACCGGCCCAGCTCAGCCAAAAACTAGTAAATTAGGTGTTTTTCGCCACCCTTAAACGGCCAGCAAATGCATACAGCATAGCGGCTGTTGCACCCCAGATTTGAAAGCCGTCGTACATCAACTCCCAATACATCCTATTTTGACCCTTCCAGACAACTTCTTTTTTTTCATAACAAGACTGGTCTGCCAAGATTGATAGTGGCACCTCAAACACATCAGCCACTTCAAACTCATCAATATTGAGAGTAAACGAAGGTTCCACAAAACCCACAATGGGAACGACTTTAAAATTAGTTACCGTTAAAAAGGGCTCGATAATTCCGGCCACTTCTATTAAGTCCTGTTGAATCCCCACTTCTTCCTCGGTTTCTCGTAATGCCGTCTGTAGTGGCGAAAGATCAATGCTGTCAGCACGTCCTCCAGGAAAACTAACCTGTCCAGCATGATTATTAAGATGTTCGGTACGCTTAGTTAGCAAAACTTGCCATTGATCACGTTCAACCAAAGGAATCAGAACAGCTGCATTACGTAAACCATCTTTACGCTGTTGCTGCGACCAACCTTGAAGGCTGCTTGCCGGCTCTAGGCATTGAATAATCTGTTCTCGTTTCATTTCACACCCATGGCTAAATGGTTAACGAGATAACGGTCTTGTAATATCTGCAGACCTAAACTTAAAACAACCGGACTGTCTATCCTGAAAATAAAACTCTAGCGATTTACGCATGGTTTCAAAAGCCAGCTCATCCCAAGGAATTTCATGCTCCGCAAATAAACGCACCTCTAAACTTTCTTCACCACTTGAAAACTCTGGCTTTAATAATACTGAACGATACATCACATACACTTGGTCAATGTGTGGCAAGTTAAAAACCGCGTATAGCTCTTCAGTTTGGACAACCGCCTCGGCTTCTTCCAAAGTTTCTCGTACAGCCGCCTGCTCGGTCGTTTCACCCAGCTCCATAAAACCTGCTGGCAATGTCCAGAATCCTTTTCTAGGATCAATAGCGCGCTTACATAACAAAATTTTATCTTCCCAAACAGGAATACAGCCGGCAATAATTCGTGGGTTTTGATAATGCACAAGGTCGCAGGCGTCACAAACATCCCGAATCTGGTTATCCCCCTCGGGCGTTTTTGACTCCGTCTTATTACCACATTCAGGGCAATACTTTATCTGTGGTCTAGGCAAGCATTTCGCCTATTAATTGATCTTCTAACTCAATTCGGTTTGCCAGATTTTCACCGACTGAGGATAAGTCGCTAGCCAATTCATTTAAAATCATTGCTGGCGTTAACGTCTGGTACTTGTCATTAAAGTCTAAAACAGTTTCAGTAGCTTTAGAGATACTTGGGTAGATGCGCTCAGCGGCGGCCAGTACAGACTTGCGTCTTTCATTACCCGCTAAAATACGTTGATACACGCCAAAATGTCCTAATGAAATATAATCAACCGTCAACTGACAAAAATCTTGAAGCAGCTCCTCGATTGGTTTTTGGCCTTTATGTTCCTCAATGCCCGATACTGCACAGTAAGAAGACCAGACTTGTTTTCGTTCTTCGAGTAACTCACGGATCAAACCACTTGTTTGGGTTCGTTCCTTCTTTTGAGCCATACTTTCGTTAGACATATCCCTATCCATCATGTTTTTTTGTAAAGAATACTCTATGCCATTGTTTACTTTTCGACAATATATAATTCCAGTATTTAGCGTTACCAATTTATTCTTTAAAAACCCTATCTGAACTGCTCAGCGTCAGCGTTTTAGTGGCTTGTTATGGCCAATGGTTCTCATAATAGCTAGCCATAACAGCGTTAGAAACGACTACAATGGCATGCGCCTTAATCATTATTTTTCGTTAACCTTAACACTATGAATATTAAATTTCTCTCTAGCATATCTAAGGTATCAGACACACACTGGAACAGTGTATTTGAAACTGATTATCCGTTTATTCAACATGCTTTTTTATCCGCACTTGAACAAAGCGGCTGTACCCAAGCTTCTACCGGCTGGACCCCTCATCATATAATTGTCACCGATAGAGATGACATTATCGCTGCCATGCCTTGTTACCTTAAGACCCACTCGTACGGCGAATACGTTTTTGATTGGGCTTGGGCCAATGCCTATCAGCAACACCAATTACACTATTACCCTAAATTATTATCAGCCATCCCTTTCACACCATCCACAGGCCCTCGTTTAGCTTTTCACAATCGCATTCAACTGACACAAGAAAAACAGACCATCATTAAAAATATCCGACAGGCTGCTCTCGATTCAGTTTCTTCAGTGGGGTTATCGAGTTGGCATGTGCTTTTCCCTGACACCGAAATGTCTTCCTTACTGGAGGACTCCGAGTATAAACAACGCAGTGGTATTCAATACCATTGGTTCAACCATCACTACACGTCTTTCGACGATTTCCTACAAACATTCAAATCACGTAAACGCAAAACATTACGTAAAGAACGGCTGTCAATTACTCAACAAGGTATTGAAATGACGGTGGTCGATGGTTGTGATATTAGCAAACAATTAATGGCTGAATTTTATCGTTTTTATCATTTCACATACTTAAAGCGTAGCGGGCAACAAGGCTATTTAAATTTAGAATTTTTTAACTTATTACTGTCAACCATGGCTGAGAACTTGGTGATGTTTTGCGCCCAAAAAGACAATAGGCTCATTGGTGCTGCACTGTGTTTTAAAGATCATCAAACACTGTATGGTCGCTATTGGGGCTGTGAGCATGAATATGAGTTTTTACATTTCGAAGCTTGTTATTACCAAGGCATTGAATACTGTATTAATCATAAACTCATGCGCTTTGACCCGGGCGCTCAAGGCGAACATAAAATCTCACGTGGTTTCAAGCCCGTCAAAACCTTGTCAAACCACATGATATTACATGCCGAATTTCGTCAAGCCATTGAACAGTTTATTGACGATGAAAAAATACAGGTTAACGCACAGATAGACCACCTCACTAGTTTCCTACCTTTTAAATCGGCGTCGTTATAAACAAAACATCAAGCATTATCAATGAAATACGCGCTTTTAAAGAAGGGCTTAAACGTTTATTACCAACCAACACTAACCTTCAAGACAAACTTGAAGGCACAAATACTGCCAACTACTTATAAATTGTGAAGATAACGAAAACCTTCACGAAAAAATAAACATTCGAGCAGATCTGACAAGCCAACATTACAAAAAAGCTTAATCTATTCTAAAATCCGGCATATCGCTGTCTAAAAACCACTGTTTTGACTCCTCATCGAACCACCAAACTTGAGTATGTTTTACTTGATAGACACGCCCTGTTTCATTTTGAATATAACCAAATAATGCCTGCGCTATGATGGTGTCATCCTCCGCGTTGGGCACAGAACCTATCAAATCATAAGAAGTCACCGTAATTTTATTAAGCCCATCAATTGGAGCTAATTTACGCGCTGGGTTTCTATAACGAATAACACTTGCCGCCGTTTCATACGACTTCCAGCGTAACGCTTTCATAAACAGTTTTTGTTTAGCATCTAGGTGCTCTAACTTTTTTTGCTCTGTTATATGCGCGCAAGCCGACAGCATCAGTATTAGGCCAACACAAACCCATTTTATATTTTTCATTCAACGCCTTACTCTATATCTAACGTCTGTCTATTATGCCTAAATTGTCCTTTTCCTGTTGCAGTCTTAGTCTATTTTTAACGGATAAACAATGTTTTTACATTAAAGAATGCTAATATTCTGTTTGAGAAGCCTTCTTTGACGGCGTATACTTAGGCCGCTAGCAATCAATTCAAGCATCATTACGGAGACCCCCTTGAGTAAAAAAATACTTTTACTAGCCATTATTATTATCGTGATATTTGGTGGCTTATTCGGTTCGAAATTCCTTCAAATCAACAAAGCAATGTCATCCCGCAAAGCACCACCGCCGCCTACAGTAACAACGGTCGAGGTGATTAAAGAACAGTGGGAAAACACCTTGTCATCTGTCGGCACCATTAACCCTGTACGAGGCATTGTTTTAAGCAATGAAATTGCAGGCATCATTTCCGTTCTGCACGTAGACTCAGGCGCCACTGTGAAAAAAGGCGATTTGATTCTCGAGCTTGATACCTCAACAGATAGAGCAAACCTTGATGGTTTAGTCGCAGCTGAAAAGCTTGCGACAATAAAATTTAAACGTCAGGTCACTTTGTTAAAAAACAAAGCAACCTCCCTATCTAGTCATGATGAGGCCCGTGCTGAATTAGACATCGCAAAAGCGGCCGTTATTTCGCAACAAAGCATTATTAACAAAAAGAAAATACGTGCTCCATTCTCTGGTGAAATAGGTATTCGACTTGTCAGCCTTGGACAATACTTAGACAAAGGCGCTCAAATTGCCCAACTCGTGTCCTTATCGCCCATCATCGCCGATTTTTCATTTCCTGAACGCCACTTTGCACAACTTAAAACAGGGCAATTGGTAAAGGTTAAGGTTCAAGCCTACCCCGACGAAGTCTTTACAGGTAATATCCAAGCGATAAACCCAAGCCTACATCAAGAAACCCGTTCTATTGGCGTTAGAGCCACTATCGACAATCCTGATGAAAAGCTTAGAGCAGGAATGTTTGCTGAAGTAACCGCTATTACCTCAAAAGCCAGTCCCGTTTTAACATTGCCTGAAACCGCTGTTTTATTTAATACCTATGGTGAGAGCGTTTATGTCGTAAAACAACAGGACGGCCAACATAGTGTTGAGCTACGTAATATTGAAACCGGCGCCCATCAAGAAGGCCGCGTTGAAATAGTTAAAGGACTCCAACTAAACGATATAGTCGTTAATGAGGGTCACGTAAAACTCAGAAACGGTCAGGTAGTTACCCTTTCCAATAACCAACAATAGGCATTGCTTTGAACTTTACCAGCATCTTCGTTAAGCGACCTGTATTAGCCAGCGTTGTTAGTTTAATTATTTTGGTGTTGGGCTTGCGCTCAATAGCTTCACTAGAAATACGTGAGTACCCAGAAACCAAAGATACCGTCATCTCTATTACTACGTCTTACCCTGGCGCTAGTAGTGAGCTTATAAAAGGTTTTATTACCACTCCCTTACAGCAGGCCATTGCCCAAGCTGAGGGAATAGACTACCTTTTTTCTTCCAGCACACAAGGTCTCTCATCCATTGAGGCTCATATGCGCCTCAATTATGACGCTAATGCCGCAATAGCAGAAATACAAGCCAAGGTGGCTAGTCAAAGTAGTGTATTACCTCAAGAAGCACTAGACCCTATCATCACCTCCAAAACAGGGTCTACCACTTCGCTGATTTATATCGCTTTTGTTAGTGACACCATGAAAGATATTCAAATCGCCGATTATCTATTGCGTGTCGTTCAACCACGATTACAATCCATTGAAGGTGTTGGCCAAGCAAGCCTCTTAGGCAATAGCACATACGCAATGCGTATTTGGCTAAAGCCAAAAAGGATGGCTGCTTTAGGTGTGAGCGCTGAAGATGTCTCTGCCGCCTTACGCAGAAACAACTACCTTTCCAGTGTTGGTAAAACAAAAGGCACACTGGTCAGTGTTGAGATGGGCGCTACAACCGATGTCGCTAAAGAAGAAGATTTCTTAACACTGGTCGTTGGCAAACAAAACGACACCCTAATTCGTTTATCTGATATAGCCGATGTTGAACTTGGCGCCGAAGGTTACGAAAGCGAAAACCTCTACAGTGGAAAGCCTGCTGTTTTTATGACGGTAGATCAATCGCCCGACGCAAACCCGCTTGATGTAGCTAAACGGGTTAACCTTGCCATGGTAGACATTAATAATAACTTGCCCGAGGGACTTGTGTCTCACATGCCCTATGATGCGAGTAAATTTATCAGCGACTCCATCAACGAGGTAGGAAGAACCTTACTTGAAGCCATCAGCATTGTTATTGTTGTTATTTTCCTATCGCTAGGCACCATGCGTGCTGCGTTTATACCGGCAGTCACCGTTCCTTTATCACTCATTGGTGCAACTTTCATTATGCTAGCGTTTGGTTTTTCATTAAACCTACTGACCTTGCTGGCGATGATCTTAGCAATTGGCTTAGTGGTGGATGATGCTATCGTCATGGTTGAAAATATTCACCGCCATATCGACATGGGAAAACCACGTATTCAAGCAGCCATAGATGCCGCAAAAGAACTCAGCTTGCCTATCATCGCAATGACAACTACCCTTATTGCCGTCTATTTCCCTATAGGCTTTATGGGTGGATTAGTTGGTACATTGTTTACTGAATTTGCTTTTTCTTTAGCTGCTGCTGTCCTTATTTCTGGCATTGTTGCGCTAACACTCGCTCCTATGCTGAGTGCTCGCATTCTAAAAAGCTCTGAAAGTGCCGGCCGATTTGAAAAGTACGCTGAACACTTTTTTGAAAAATTAGCCAGTGGCTACAAAAAAACTGTTTCGCCTTTATTATCAACCCCATCTATTCCCGTTATATTTGGTTTGGTTGTGTTATTAAGCCTTTACCCGATGTACCTGTTATCAAAATCAGAATTAGCTCCCATTGAAGACAAGAATTTGCTTATCGCGATGGGTACGGCACCGCAGACATCTACTCTTGACTTTTTACAACAACAAGGCAAAAAGCTATCAGATATTTTTGAAGCCATGCCTGAGTATGATCATAGCTTCATCTTGCTGGGGCTAGGGAATGATACGACTAAATTACTTGGCGGCCTAAAAATGGGCCATCAATCCACCCGCGAACGTACTCAGATGGAGATACAGCCCGAGCTCCAACAAAAAGTGGCCTCGCTTACAGGTGTGAGAACAGCTGTTGTACAGCAACCAGGTCTTCCAGGCGCAGGCGGTGGATTGCCTGTACAGTTTGTTGTTATTTCTGACGCTGATTATAGTCAAATTAGTGATGTAACAGGTGAGCTGATTGGTAAAGCTATGCAAAGCGGCAACTTTATTTTCTTACAAAAAAGCATAGAATTTGACAGACCTAAGTACAATTTGATGGTTGATAAAGACCGTGCGGCAGATTTAGGGATCAGCATGGAAGAAATAGGCCGTAACTTATCGGTTTATTTTAGTGAAGGTTATGTGAATCGCTTTAGCATGCAAGAGCGAAGCTATAAAGTGATTCCGCAAGTAGCCGATATTAGTCGCTCAGATATTGAAAAACTTGATAACATTTACCTAAAAACCTCATCAGGCAAGAAGGTTCCTATCAGTTCAATCGTCACCGTATCAACGCAAGTTGAACCGGCTAAACGCACACAGTTTCAACAACTTAACAGTATAACTATTGAGGGCTTATTACGCCCAGGTGTGACCATGGGAGATGGCTTAGCTTATCTTGAAGAAGAAGCTCAAAAATCTTTCCCTAGAGGCTTTAAGTGGGACCACACGGGTAGTTCACGACAATACAAACAGCAAGGTAGCGCGCTTGTTCTAACTTTCTTTATGTCATTGTTAATTATCTACTTAGTACTAGCCGCCCAATTTGAAAGTTGGCGTGACCCGCTTATTATTTTAGTGTCGGTGCCTTTATCGTTGGCCAGTGCAATGGCTTTTATTATGCTAGGGGTCGCAACGATGAATATCTATACTCAAGTTGGGCTTATTACCTTAATTGGGCTGGTCGCTAAAAATGGTATCTTAATTGTTGAGTTTGCCAATCAATTACAAATTACGGAAAAGCTTTCTATTCGAAATGCCGTTGAGGAGGCAGCTACAGTACGTTTAAGGCCGATCCTAATGACAACTGCATCGATGATTGTTGCGATGGTTCCGCTGCTACTTGCATCAGGCCCTGGTGCGGTTAGTCGGTTTGATATTGGGTTAGTTATTGCTACTGGCTTAGGTATAGGCACTATATTTACACTTTATATTCTGCCTGCTTTTTACTTGATTTTTGCTAGGGATCACTCAAAAGGCAATGATTAGAGCCATTCTACTGCGTTGCTGGCAAATTCCTCGTCTGGTATATCAGTCGCTGTACCAGCTAAGACGGCCATCGAGCCATTTTTCAATGGCTTAACCCAGCCATGTAAACCGGCATAATGGAAAGGTAGGGTTTTATCTAGACTGATGTCTGGCATATAAATAATCGTTATGGCTTGCTGATGGTATTGATACACCATGTGCAAGCCATAACTATCTCCAATAGGGCACTTTTTTGCAAAGCTAATATTTTTAGCTAACCTCACCCGTATACCAAACTCTTTACTCAACTTTATGAGCTCTTGCTCATTAAGCGGGTAAGCCACTTGCGTTGAAGATGCCCCATCGTGTGAAAAGTGTTCGTAAACTAACTGATCTATTGGCAACACTGACTCTTCGTTTTGCGTTGGTATAAACGTTACCAAGCCTACCGCTAATAGTAACGATGCCGCAAAGGCAATAGGCTTCATTTTAGTCGCACTCCAAAAAGGTGCCTTATACACATAGTCTCTTATCGAATGCTTTAAACTGCTTGGAACACCTTGGTTAACAACCTCTTTTAGTTGCTGCTCAAACAAGTTTTCTTGCGCTGCAAATATTTGACACTGCTCACAGGATGCTAGGTGCTCTTTGGCCTCTGCCCCAACCTCATTTGCTGCGACCGTATATTCAAATTTAAAATCATCACATTTCATCATTCACCTGCCCGGCCCGCTTCGGGCCTTAAAACACTTCTTAACTTCTGTTTTGCCCTAAACAAACGGGTCATGGTCGCACTTTTAGAAATATGACAAACCGAGGCGATTTCTTCACAGCTTAATCCAACAATTACCTGCAACAACAGCGGCTCTTTATATTCATTCGCAAGCTCATTCAATGCCTGCTTAAGAGCAAACGCGTCAGGACTCGTATCATTGTCTATATCCCTCAAACTCAACATATCTATATCGAAATCAACTATCTCCGGCCGGAAGCGTGCATATTGACGGGCATGTTCATTTCGCAAGATCGTCATCAGCCACGCCTTACTGGATAAACTATCACGTAATTTATCCAATGACTTCCAAGCACGCATACAGGTCTCTTGAAGCAAATCTTCAGCCATGTTTTTATCGTGACATAGCCAAAGCGCGTAACGAAAAAGTTCATCACTATATGCCAACACTAAGCGCTCATATTCCAGTTTTTTACGTTTCTGTTGCAATATTAGACCTCGATAGCACCGGCTATCTTTCAAGTTAAAAAATGATGCCACACCCAGCAGAAAATTCTTCCTGAGAAGTGGTTCCACTAATTAGGACAACCTGCTTAGGAGTTATTTTCCCAGTTAA